>ERZ1034871.794-NODE-794-length-17594-cov-5.258624_pt1 | contig 17594 bp, 9 predicted proteins | sample MGYA00520631_ERZ1034871 | MGnify/ENA primary metagenome ERZ1034871 (study PRJEB33766, sample SAMN09781721) | gut metagenome | biome: gut microbiome | host: Homo sapiens | place: Madagascar | study: EMG produced TPA metagenomics assembly of the PRJNA485056 data set...
CCCCCTGCTCACGACCTAAACTGATAGCTTCACGAACAAAAAGCGCAGAAAAAAGCATCTACGAAATAAAAAATAGAATTTACGAAAAAGACCCGTTAAACTGCTGGTATTCAAGATAAAACCATAAAAAACAAAATCGCATAACCAAATCTAAACAAACTTTTTTTGATTTTTTTCTCAAAACAGGGGTTACTTTCCCCTTTTTCTCCTCATTAATATATGAAACACGATTAGTTGCCGTAGCGGAACGGCACACCCGCAGCGACTGCGGGCTCTACTTACTGGACACAATATATATGTATCAAATTTATCGGGGCATCCATTGGGGTGCCCCGCTTTGCGTTTTTACCATCCAATCTACCCTTTTCCATTCGATTTTTGAATCAAGAATTTGCAAGTAAAGAAAGTAAATCCGTATGCGGCTATCAGTCTTTTAGAATGCGGTGGGCGATGTGTGAATGAAAGTCAGTAGGAATATGGGGTGGTAAGAATCAGAGTGAGACGGCGTGAAAGTGGTGTGTAACTTGTTGATATACAAAAGTAAAATGGAAAGGAAACAAGCAGAAATCACTTTATCGAAAATGCTTATAGCTGCATTTGTGCTTTTTAAATGCCGATAATCTGCGGCTTTCGCCATTGTCTATACCTTTGCAATCGAAAATCGCGGATGCCACTTTAGACAGGTGTGGCGCTGCGGCAAGGCAGAGGAAATTAGTCAAAATAATAAAGTACAAATGGAAATACTTGAAAAGTTGTTTTACGGATTCCCCGAGTTGTGGGGAGGAGGCGTGGCCCACTCAGTGATGATTCTGGCCCTAGTGATCACGCTCGGCCTGTGTTTGGGCAAGGTTCGGGTGCGCGGAGTTTCGCTCGGGCTGGCCTGGGTGTTGTTTATCGGTCTGCTGATGGGCAACCTTCCCATCACCATCGATGAGCATCTGCTCCACTTCCTCAAGGAGTTTGGCTTGATACTCTTCGTCTATTCCATCGGCCTTGAGGTGGGCCCGGGCTTCTTCTCCTCCTTCCGTGGAGGTGGCAAGAGTCTCAATATCCTCAGTATTGTAGTTGTGGCATTGAGTATTGTGACAACCCTCGTGGTCTATTCCTTCTCTGGCACATCCGCTACGACCCTCGTCGGCATCCTCTCGGGTGCCGTGACCAATACCCCGGGACTGGGTGCGGCACAACAGGCGTTCAGCGATCTGCGCCACATCGACGCCCCATCCATCGCCACAGGCTATGCCATCGCCTACCCTGTGGGTGTGCTGGGTGTGATCCTCTCATTCGTCATCCTCCGCTATGCCCTGCGCATCGACAGACACCATGAGGAGGACGCTGCCAAAATGGGCGCAGGCCACTTGAAGGAGATGACGCTCCACACGTTCTCCGTGCGCCTGACCAACAAAATGGTGGCTGGCGACACGGTGCGCCAGATCCACGAAGTGCTGAAACGCGACTTCATGATCTCGCGCATCATCCATAGCGACGGCAGTGGCAAGAGCGAAGTAGTCAACGGGTCGACGGTAGTCAACGAGGGCGACCTGCTCCAGGTGGTGGCCCATCCTACGGCCGTGGAGGCCATCGTGGCCCTTGTCGGCGAAAAGGTAGAGGTGGCGCCCGAGACCTTTGGCAAGGATCTGATCACGCGTCGCATCCTTGTGACGAAGCCGGGTGTCAACGGCAAGAGCATCGGCCAGATGGGTATCCGCACGAGCCTTGGCACGAACATCACGCGAGTGAACCGCAATGGTGTGGACCTCATCGCTACCCCGCATCTGAAACTGCAGCTTGGTGATCGTGTGACGGTGGTGGGTACGGAGCTCGCTATTGCCCATACGGAGAAACTCCTTGGCAACCAGATGAAGCGGCTCAACGCGCCCAACCTCATCCCTATTTTCCTTGGTATCATGCTCGGTTGTATCGTGGCCAACATCCCCTTCTTCCTTCCCGGTATCAACGAGAGCCTGCGACTGGGACTCACCGGCGGCCCGCTGGTGGTGGCCATCCTCATCGGTTTCTTCGGCCCGAAATATAACCTCGTGACCTATAATACGATCTCGGCCAACTTGATGTTGCGTGAGGTGGGTATCTGCATCTTCCTGGCTTGTGTCGGACTGGGCACGGGATCGCCCTTTGTACAAACCCTTGCCACGGGTGAGGGCGCGCAGTGGATTGCCTATGGTGCTGCCATCACGATGGTGCCTATCCTGGTTGGTGGTTTGATAGGCCGCTATGTCTTCCACATCAACTACTACACGATGCTCGGTGTGCTCGCTGGTGCCCATACCAATCCGGCAGCCTTGGCCTACGTCCGCGAGCAGACCTCTGCTGACGCGCCCGCCGTGGGCTACGCCACGGTCTATCCTTTCGCCATGTTCCTGCGCATCGTCACGATTCAGATACTGATCTTTGTATTCGGATAAACGAATGAGAAACGTCAAAACAGAGAACCCTTCAGTGCGTCCCTCGGCAGTAGAAGAGCCGAGGCGGCGGCGCGGAGTGGCCGAAACGGAACTCTGCCACAAGCTCGACCTGCTGCTACGCACAGGGAGCCTGCTCATGGAGAGTGCGGCCGACACCTCGCGCATCCTGCGGACGATGAAGCGTGCGATGGCCTTTCTGGGACTGGACGAGCGCTACATACACCTCTATGTCAACTGGAACGTGCTTATGGTCAACTACAGCGATGAGCTTCACTCGTTTACGAAGTTTCAGCGCTGCGAGCGTCACGGCATCAGCCTGGCCACCATCGCCAAGGTGAGCCGCCTCACCTGGACGGCCATCCGCGAGGACTTCTCGCTCGTGCAGTATGAGAAGGCCCTCGACGACATCCACGATGCGCCACGTGGCTTCACCCCCTGGCAGGTGGCGATAGGTGGCGGTTTTGCCTGCGGTGGCTTCTGCATCCAGTTTGGCTGCGACTGGACCGCATTCTTTTATTGCTCCCTGGCGGCCATCCTGGGTTTCCGCCTACGGATGTTTCTCCCCACGGTGGGTTGCAACAACTACGTCGCCATCGGCATCTCGGCCTTCGTGGCCACGTTGCTGGCTTGGGCGACAGCACTCCTTTCTACTGATCCAGCGATGATGGCGGGCATGCCGTCGTGGATGATCTCCGCTACGCCATGGCACCCACTGATGGCGTGCGCGCTATTCATCGTACCAGGTGTGCCGCTCATCAACTTCGTGAGCGACATGCTCGACGGCTATATCGAGACCGGATTCATCCGTGCCGTCAATACGCTGCTCATGGTGCTGGCCATGGCTTTCGGCATCGCCTTTGCCATCAAGGTCTGCGGCATCGACAATTTTGCCAAGACGCTCACCATGACACCACATCATGAGTATTGGGAGTATGCCATTGCCGCCGCCGTGTCGGCCATGGGATTCTCCACCATCTTCAACATCCCGCGACGCCTGCTGCCCGTCGTGGCCGTGGGTGGTATCATCGCCGTGTGTGTGCGCAACTTTATCAACCTCGGTCCGAGCAATGGCAACCTCGGCCTGGACATGGGACTGACCATCGGGTCGCTGGCGGGAGCCACGACGGTGAGTATCGCTGTCATCAAGGCGCGCCACTGGTTCCATGTGCCCCATCAGTGTATCACCATCCCGAGTGTCATCCCGATGATTCCGGGTGTGCTGATGTATCGCGCCCTCTTCGCTTTCATCGAGATGCACGGTGTCGTCGGTGAAGTCACGGTGGGCATGAACAATGCCATCAAAGCTTCGCTGGCTATCATCTGCATCGCCCTCGGCGTGGCTGTGCCCAATCTCTTTTTCCGCCGTTTCATCGAGGATACACGCAAGCGGAAGTTGCTCGCCATGCTCGTGGAACGGAAAAAGCGCAACGGAGAGTTTGTCACGCCCCATGCCGTAGGAGCGAGAGTGGGTGCACACAGAAGGACAAGAAAGGAGAAAAATCATGCCCGCGATACGCACGAATAGAAACTCTTGTAGTATCTTTGCAAACGGATTTAGACCGATAAGAATGGAAATCAGACAATTGAAATACTTCCTCCAGGTGGCCGAAACGCTTAATTTCTCCAAGGCGTCGCGGAAGCTCTACGTCACGCAGAGTACCCTATCGCAGCAGATTTCCCATCTGGAGCAGGAGATAGGAATGCCGCTCTTTGAACGCAATTCCCACGAGGTATATCTCACGGAGGCGGGAAAAGAACTGTTGCCTTATGCCCAAAAGGCGGTCAATGCGGCCGGGGCCTGTGCTGACCACATGAATGACCTACGTGAGATGTTGGCTGGAGAACTCAACATCGGAGTGACGTTCTCCTTTAGCAACATCATGGCCGAGACGCTCATCGCGTTCATCCATGCCTACCCCCACGTCAAGCTCAATATCGTCTATCGATCTATGCAGGAACTGATGGACGGACTGAAGAAGCGCGAACTGGATCTTGTGCTGGCCTTCAAGCCGCTCAAGCGGGACAAGGCGATAGACAGCAGAGCGATTTTTAGCAATCGCCTGGCGGCCATCGTCAATGATCACCACCCGCTGGCAAGGCAGCAGAGCGTCACCCTCGCTGACCTTGAACGCTATGATCTCATTCTGCCCTATAAGGGCTTGCAGGCGCGCAACGCCTTCGAGCACCTGCTGGAGGGGCGTGACAACAACTTCAAAATCATGGTGGAGGTCAACAATGTCAATATCATCTTTGACTTGCTGAGCCGCAGCTCGCTCGTCTCCATTCTCTCGGAATCCACCACGCTCACCCAGCCGGGTATGAAAGCTATCCCTATCGATGCGGAGGGCAACGAGATGGACGGCTGTGTGCACTTGCTGCGCGACTCCTATATGAAGTCGTCGGCCCAGGAGTTTATCCGCATGCTCAGTCAATCGACAGCGCTGCTGGCCAACCTCGCCTTCAAAGATATACTGAGGTAGGCTACCGCAGGAGATGGAGATGCTGTCCATAGCTTCTGCCTTCACGGTCGCCAGCCATTCCTCACACAAGCTTTTTTGTGTTTGATTAGTGTTTTGCAGCATCCCGATGGGGATGCAAAAAGCCACATTCCAACGGGTTTCTCCCTTGCGAATGTGGCTTTGTCTATCGTATAAAGTCTCCACTACCCTGCTATGTGCAACGGTGTGTGGCCTCTTTGCGGACGTTGAAGTGCTTGGTCTTAAAATGTAGCGTGGCGCAGCGGTGTGGTGTATTGGTACGGAAGCCATGCCAACGAGGGGACGTCGCGCAGGAAGAGGAGGGAGGCGTGCTTGCCACGCTCCACACTGCCATACTCCGCGGACAGGCCCATGGCGGCGGCGGAGTTGAGGGTGATGGCATTGAAAGCCTCTTCGGGGGTGAGACGCATCTTCGTGCAGGCCAGGGACCAGACAAACTTCATGTCGCCCGACGGCGTGGAGCCTGGGTTGTAGTCGGAGGCGAGAGCGATGGGCAGGCCAGCGTCGATGAAGCCACGGGCCGGGGCAAACCGCATATTAAGGAAGAAGGACGTACCCGGCAGACCAGTGGGCATGGTGACAGCACCACGGAACTGCTCTATTCCTTCCTCGGGGAGTGCCTCCAAGTGGTCGGCAGAGAGTGCACCATGAGCGATGGCAACACGGGATCCACCCGAGAAGGCCAGCTCGTCGGCATGAATCTTACCCTTCATGCCATATTTCTCGCCAGCCTCGAGGATGCGGTCGGTCTCCTCTGGCGTGAAGAAACCCTCGTCGCAGAACACGTCCACAAAGTCGGCCAGTCCCTCGGCAGCCACACGGGGCATCATCTCGTTGATGACGAGATCGACATATTCCGACTGGCGTCCCTTGTAGGCTCGGCCGACGGCATGGGCACCGAGGAAGGTGGTCACGATGCGGAGTGGCGAATGGGCTTTTACGCGCTGGGCGACACGCAGGATCTTCAGTTCGTCCTCGGTCGTCAGTCCGTAGCCAGACTTGATTTCCACGCATCCTGTGCCTTTCTGCCAGATCTCCTCGGCACGGCGCATGGTCTGCTCGAAGAGGTCCTCCTCGCTCGTCTCGTGGAGACGGTCGGCAGAATTGAGGATGCCACCGCCGCGGGCGGCAATCTCGGCATAGGACAATCCCTGGAGTTTGTCCTCAAACTCCTGCTCACGGCTGCCTGCCCAGACCAGGTGGGTATGGCTGTCGCAGAAGCGCGGCATGACGAAGGCGCCCTTGGTATCGATGAGCTTTGCGCCCTGCGTCAGTTCCGCAGACACGCTTCCCGTGCCAAAATCCAAGATTTTGTCGTCCTCGACGGCGAGCCATGCGTCCGCCATCGTCTCTACGCGGGCCATCTCCTGTCCCGCTTTGCGCAGCTCTCCGTGGGTGATGCCACAGAGTTGGGCGATGTTGGTGTATATCGTTCTCATTGTCTTCGTATAATATAAATAATGATGATACCAATAAAAAAAGTGCGGGGGAGAGCAAGCGCGCCCGTCATGGACACCCTTGCCGTCCCCCGCACGGATCTTACTTTTTTATCGTTTTAGTTTCCCTATCGATCATGAGGCCGCGCCTAACGATCGATGGGGATAAAACGTTTAGAATTGATTCTTGGCGATGAAGTCGATGCTCTTGGCGATGAGCGGGTACATCACGCGGTCGATCTCGATGAACGGGACGATCTTGCGGTACTCTGCGTGCAACTTCTCTACCGCGGGCGAGGACTTCAGCGGACGGCGGAAGTCGAGGGCCTGTGCGGCGTTGAAGAGTTCCAAGGCAAGGACGCGCTCCGTGTTCTCGGCCACACGATAGAGTTTCGTGGCGGCGTTGGCACCCATGGAGACGTGGTCCTCCTGACCCTGGCAGGTGGGGATGCTATCGGCAGAGTTGGGCATGCAGAGCATCTTGCTCTGGCTGACGATCGAGGCGGCAGCATACTGGGTGATCATGAATCCGCTGTTCACACCCGGCTTGGCAACGAGCATGGAGGGAAGACCGCGCTGCTCGTCACCCAGCTTGTAGATGCGGCGCTCGGAGATGCTGCCCAGCTCGTTGAGGGCGATGGCCAGGAAGTCCATCGGAAGGGCGATGGGCTCGCCGTGGAAGTTGCCGGCAGAGATGATCATATCCTCCTCGGGTACCACGGTGGGGTTGTCGGTGGCGGAGTTCATCTCGGTCGTGCAGACCTCCTCCACATAGTGGAGTGTATCCTTGAACGCACCATGTACCTGCGGGATGCAGCGGAAGGAGTAGGGATCCTGCACATGGGTCTTGTGCTGTTTGATCAGCTCAGAACCCTGGAGCAACTCGTAGATATGGTCTGCCGTCTCCATCTGGCCACGATGGGGGCGAACGGCGTGTACGGGATGGAGGAACGGCTCGATTCTGCCGTCGAAGGCATCGAGGGACATCGTGGCGATGAGGTCGGCCCACTTTGACAGGTCCTGTGCCTTCAGGACGCTCCAGGCGAAGAAGGCGAGCATGTTCTGCGTACCGTTGAGGAGGGCGAGACCCTCCTTGGAGGCGAGGTGGATGGGCTTCCATCCCATCTTCTCGTTGAGCTCCTCACCCGTGATGATCTTGCCCTCATACTCTACATGGCCGAGGCCGACGAGCGGCAGACAGAGGTGAGCCAGCGGCACGAGGTCGCCAGAGGCGCCCACGCTACCCTGCTGATAGACAACGGGGCACACGCCGTGGTTGAAGAACTCGATGAGACGCTCCACGGTGTCGAGCTTGATGCCGCTGTAGCCGTAGGAAAGCGACTGGATCTTGAAGAAGATCATCAGACGGACCACATCCGTCGGCACACGGTCGCCCTCACCACAGGCGTGGCTCATCATGAGGTTGATCTGCAACTGGGACAGCTTGTCCTCGTCGATGCTCACCTTGCAGAGGGAGCCGAAACCCGTCGTCACACCGTAGATGGGTGCCTCGGCGGTGGCAATCTTTTTGTCCAAATACTCACGGCAGCGGATGATGCGTGCCTTGGCGTCGTCGGAGAGACGCAGCTCATAGCCCTCGCGGATGATGGCGCGGACGGTATCGAGCGTCAGATGTTCTGCGCTGATATAATGGATTTTACGTTCCATTGCTTCTTTTCTTTCTTAAAGTGTTGTCAGGCCCGTGAAGGCCCGATGGGTTGATGTTTTGATTTTATCGTTGCTTGAAAATATATCGCGCAACAGGTTGTCTGGGAGGCTGTTGCAGCCCCCAGGCAATATGTTAGAACGCAGCGTCGATGATGTTGTCGTCGACGAGGTTTGGCATGGTCATACGGAAGTCGGGCGTGCGGTCCATCTCGCGCTGGATAGCATCCATGGATCCCTTGTTGCGGGCCCATGCACGGCGGGAGATACCGTTGTTGACATCCCAGAAGAGCATCTCGCGGATGTTGCGGCCGCTCTCCTCGGAGCCATCGACTACCATACCGAAGCCACCGTTGATGACCTCGCCCCAGCCTACACCACCGCCGTTGTGGATGCTCACCCACGTGGCGCCACGGAAGGAGTCGCCGATGACGTTCTGTACGGCCATGTCGGCGCAGAACTGAGAACCATCGTAGATATTGGAGGTCTCGCGGAAGGGAGAGTCGGTACCGGATACATCGTGGTGGTCACGACCCAGAACGACGGGAGCCTTGAGACGGCCATCCTTGACAGCCTCGTTGAAGGCCAGCGCGATGCGGGTACGGCCCTCACAGTCGGCATAGAGGATGCGGGCCTGTGAACCGACGACGAGGTGGTTGGGACCAGCCTCGCGGATCCAGTGGATGTTGTCGTCGAGCTGATGCTGGATGTCGGGTGTGGCATGGCTGCGCTCGTCCATCATGATCTCCTCGGCAATCTTATCGGTCAGTGCCAGGTCGGCGGGATCGCAAGAGGTGCAGACCCAGCGGAACGGACCGAAGCCGTAGTCGAAGAACATCGGACCCATGATATCCTGGACGTAGGACGGATAGCGGAAGCCGTGACCGTCGGCAGCCATGATGTCGGCACCGGCGCGTGAGCTCTGCAGGAGGAAGGCGTTGCCATAGTCGAAGAAGTACATGCCACGGGCGGTCAGCTTGTTGATGGCAGCCACCTGGCGGCGCAGAGACTCCTCGACACGGGCCTTGAACTCCTTCGGATCCTCGGCCATCATGCGCTTGCTCTCCTCCAGGGTGAGACCCACGGGATAGTAGCCACCGGCCCACGGATTGTGGAGAGAGGTCTGGTCGGAACCGAGATTGACCTCGATATCCTCCTCAGCCAAGCGCTCCCAGAGATCGACGACATTGCCGACGTAGGCCATTGACTTCACCGTTTTGGTGCTCACGGCCTCGCGGATGGCGGGAATCAACTCGTCGAGCGAGGTGTGGAGCTCATCGACCCAACCCTGCTCGTGACGCTTCTCAGCAGCGAGCGGATTGATGTCGGCCACGACACTGACTACCTTGGCGATGTTGCCAGCCTTGGGCTGAGCACCGCTCATGCCACCGAGGCCAGAGGAGACGAAGAGGGGGATGGGGTTCTTGGCACCACGGGCGGGATCGTGCATCACACGACGGGCGGCATTGAGGACCGTGATCGTCGTGCCGTGGACGATGCCCTGCGGGCCGATATACATATAGGAACCAGCCGTCATTTGTCCGTACTGGCTCACGCCGAGGGCGTTCATGCGCTCCCAGTCGTCGGGCTTGGAGTAGTTGGGGATGACCATACCGTTGGTGACGACCACTCTCGGTGCGCGCTTGTGTGACGGGAAGAGGCCGAAGGGATGGCCAGAGTACATCACGAGGGTCTGCTCGTCGGTCATCTCGGAGAGGTACTTCATCGTCAGACGATACTGTGCCCAGTTCTGGAAGATGGCGCCATTGCCTCCATAGATGATCAACTCGTGCGGGTGCTGTGCCACGCGCGGGTCGAGGTTGTTCTGGATCATCAGCATGATGGCTGCGGCTTGCTCCGAACGATGGGGATAGTCGGAGATGTTGCGGGCCTTCATCTCATAGGTGGGACGGTAGCGGTACATATAGATACGACCGTACTGGCGCAGCTCCTCGGCGAACTCGGGGGCGAGCTGTGCGTGAAGCTCCTTCGGAAAATAGCGGAGCGCGTTGCGCAGAGCGAGCTTCTTCTCCTCCGGGGTGAGGATATCCTTGCGCTTGGGCGCATGGTTGATGGTAGTGTCGTAGGGCTGCAATGCCGGCAGCTCAGCGGGAATGCCGGCACGGATGTCGGCCTGAAATTCTGCTAAGGTCATTATTTTGTTACTTTTTGTTCAATGGTGAAAGCCCTTTGGCGTCTTTCGGCCAAAGGGCTTCGGTATGGTGTCTTATCCCTCGATCTTCGTATCGACGATAGCGAGGATCTCCTTCTCCTGCTGCTGTGCGTTCTCGGCCATCTCCTTGGCCTCGGCCAAGATGGCGTCGGCAGTGGCACGGTCCTTGAGAGAAGCAGCGTTGATGCGGACGTTGAGCCATGCGCCGAGCACTGCCGAGCGGGCGGCGAGTGCGCCTACTCCTGCGTCGCTGACAGAGGCGGGGTTGCCCTCCTGTGCCATGGCGCGGCAGATGTCGAAGGCGGCATAGGCGGTCTTCATCGTCTCCAGAGGCACCTTCGTGGCATAGAGCGTGGCGTCCTGGATGGCCTGGCTGCGGGCAGCCTTCTCCTCTTCGGTGCCCTTGGGCAGGCCGAAGGCATCCATGATGCGGTTGAAGGCTTCGGTGTCCTCATCGACGAGGTGCAGGGCGCGGCGGACGATATCCTGACCACGGTCTGCCCACTGAGAGAACTCCTCCCAGCGCTCGTCCCATCCACGCTTGTGGGCGGAGAGGTTGGCCACCATCGTGCCCAGGGCAGCTCCGAGCGAACCCATGTAGGCGGCGATCGTGCCACCACCCGGTGCTGGACTCTCGCGGGAAGTCTCGTTGGCAAACTCGCTCACCGTGAGATCGACGAGCTTCGCCGTCTTGTTCTCGTCCTCCAGGAGATACTCGATGACCTTCTCTCTCGGGTTGAAGGGCTTGAGGTCCTCCAGACCCATGGAGTGGATGGCGATCTTGATGATGTCCTCCTCGGGGATGCCGGTGGAACGCTGCTGCTTGCGCAGGAAATACTCACCAGCCTCGATGAGCACGCGCTTCGGGATGAGACCGACAATCTCCGTACCCGTCACGCGGACGCCACGCTCGGCGGCGGCACGGCAGACCTCGTCGAAGGCCTTGTGGAGCGGGGTGACATTGATGTTGGTCATGTTCATCGAGACCTGTGCGATGCCATACTCGTCGATGAACCATCCGATGGCCTTTGTGGCCTTCAGCGTGCCCGGCTGCATGATGGGTGATCCATTCTCGTAGCGGAGGATCTTGCCCGTGAGGCTTCCACCCTCGCGCATGGGGCGTCCCTTCTCGCGCACGTCGAACGCGATGGCGTTGGCGCGGCGGGTGGAGGTGGTGTTGAGGTTATAGTTGACGGCAATCAAGAAGTCGCGTGCGCCGACAGCGGTGCAGCCCGTGCGTGCCACCTTCTCGTCAAAGGGACGGTTGCCCAGATCGGGACCATCCTCCGTGCCGAGACGCTCGGCGAGCTTCTCATACTCACCACGGCGGCAGACGGCGAGGTTCTTGCGCTCCTCGGTCTGTGCGGCGGCCTCGTAGAGGTAGCAAGGAATCTCCAACTCGTTGGCGAAACGCTCACCCAACTTGCGGGCCAACTCGGCACACTCCTCCAGCGTGATGCCGGCTACAGGTACGAGCGGGCACACGTCGGTGGCACCGAAGCGGGGGTGTGCGCCATGGTGCTGGCGCATATCGATGAGCTGGCCAGCCTTCTTGACTGCACGGAAAGCAGCCTCACAGACGTCCTCGGGCGAGCCGACAAACGTCACCACGGTGCGGTTGGTGGCCTCACCCGGATCGACATCGAGGAGCTTGACGCCCTTGACAGACTCGACCTCGCGGGTAATCTGGTTAATCACGTCCATGTTGCGGCCCTCGGAAAAGTTGGGGACACACTCTACAATTCTTACATCTTTCATGTTCGTCTTGTTTCAGGAGATTGTTTAAAATATGCGACAAAATTACAGTTTTCTTCCGAAACGACCAAATAAATGAGGGAGAAATGTTGGGGACAAGGCAGCAGGGTGCCGTGACGGGGCGGCAAAGGGACTAAAATGGCGGTGGAAATGATGGAAATCGGGAGGAAGATCGCGACGGAAAAGACGGGACAAAAGGAAGGAATCGCTGACGAAAGGCTGCGCCCGCCAACGGCCTGTGAGGGCTGATGGCGGGCGCAGCTATGGGGAATCATGCCAGGTCGCCGTCTGGGCGAACCGTAGCTGACTATCAGAAGGTGACGTTCATACCGAGGTTCAGACTGGCATTGGAACTGAGGGGGATAAACTCCTTGCTCGTCTTGCCGAGGATGTGGTCCATGCCGATGAAGAAGTTGAAGCCCTTCGGATGGGCGTTGATGACCCATCCCATGCTGGCCGTGAAGCTATTGACCGAGAAGCTCATGCCGCCATCGAGCCATGACAGCGGGGCTACATTGGCACTCAGGCGTGCGTCGGTCCAGCTATACTTGCCATTGATGCGGGTGGAACTGAGGAAGCCGAACTTCAGCTGGCGGTAGGCCGGGAGCGTGTATTCGCATCCGAAATTCATCGTCGCACCGATACCCGTGCTGCGGCTACCCTTGTCGCCATCGCTGGAGAGGTTGGCAAAGTCGGCAATCTGGTCGGCATAGCGGTCGCCCTGCGACTCCAAGCTGTTGTCCTTCGGGTTGCCCATGCCGTCCTCTTTCTTGACAGCCACGTCGTGGAAGCCGTTGAACTCGAAACTTGTCTGGCGATTGACGGCCTGCATGTTGTTGCTCCATCCGATGAAGCCAAGGTCGAGCAGCGCAGCGCTCACCGTCCAGTCGTCGTCGATCTTGTAAGTAGCACCGAAGTCGAATGCCATACCAAAGCCACCCAGGCCGGCACCATCGACATCCACGTCGTTCACGCGACGGTAGGTGCCCTGTCCATCGACCTTGTACTCTTTCTGCTCCTCTTTATAAGTGAAGCCCTTCATCGACACATTGGCCATCGCTTGTCCCGTCATGGTCCATTTGTCCGGACCGCTGAGGTCGGCACGCAGGTCTTTGATCTCGGCATCGGCACGGGCCACACCGAAAAGCAACTTCATCTTGGCACCGACACGCAGGCGGTCGTCGATCTGGCGCGAATGGCCCAAAGCGAGTTGCACAAACGACTGGGCATGGGCGTGGATGTCGCCGATGTCATAGCTTTGGTTGCCCGTGTTCTTGGCAAAAGCAAAGAGCTCGTAGGGCAGCGACAGACCTACGTTGGTGCGGGCATCGAGCGAGATGGTGTTGTAGCCGCCCCAGGCCTTGAAGCCCGCAGAGAGCAGCGTGATGTCCACATCGGCATTGATGCGATTGTTGCCCGAGGCAAAGCCCTTCAGTGCCTCGCCGTCAGCGATATAAGGATTCATGAAGGTGGTCTTCTTCTTGTCGCTGTCGATGCCGTAGCGCGGGTTGTCGAAGAGTACGTCGCCGAGTCCGAAATTGCCCTGCGTGCGCACCTGAATGTTGCCGAGAGCGGGTATCGAGACGTAGTTCTGGTCGTTGCCATACGCCGGGTTGAGGTTGTGGCGGAAGGTATATCCGTCGATGAAGTAGCCCGTATTGAGTCCCTGGGCCATCGCGCCGCAGGACAGTGTGGCCAGTGCGGCGACCATCATATATTTCTTGCTTCTATTCATGATGTTGTGTTGGGTCTAAAAGTGGTTATCAGTCCTTGTTTACGATGATCTTGCCGACGAGTCGCACCTTGATGTCGCGCGCCTTCAGCGTGTGGTTGTAGGCGTTGATGGTCTGGCCTACGATACTCTTGGCACCCTCCTCGCCCGAGGCTGCCTCGATGCGGAATGTGAGTCCATCAACGAGAGCCACGCTGCCCGGCTCGCCCTCGGTCAGTCGTATCTTGAGCGGTGTGACGACGGGGGTGTTGCCGTCCTCGGAGGCATTGATGACGTTGGACACCTCTACCTTGATGCGGTTCTCGGGAATCGGTTTGCCCTGGACGTCGATGGCCGTGGCCGATACGGTCAGGTAGGCGGGAATCTTGTTCTCCACATTGGCCGTCAGTTCGATGGCGCTGCCCGCCATGAGGTCGATGTCCTCCAGGTCGTCAGTCCATCCGTCGATGGTGTCGTTATAGACGATGCGCGCGCCCTCGTCGAAGGCCAGCGGTGCCATGATGGAATAGGCGGGCTGGATGGTGTAGCTCTTGCCAAGTTCCATCGTGCCCTCGCGGGAGGCATCGGCACGGGCCTCGGCGGCAAAGCGTACCGTCTTCGGAATGCGACGCATGATGTCGGAGAGCTGGGGAACGGCCACCACCTGGTCGTAGGCGGAGGCATCCACACCCTCAGCATACTTGCAGATGCAGACATGGGTGGAGCCATCCGGACGGATGTAGAACTCGGGGATGCGTACCCTGGCCATTTCCTGGCCGTTTGCATCCTCGGCATAGAGTGTGCCGGAGACAAATCCAGCCACGTCGATGTCGCTTTGGATATTGATGTCGATGAGGGGGTTGTAGAGGTTGACCGACACCTCGCCGTCGGTCAGGAAGTCGGGCACGGAGCCGATGGTGGTGCGTCCCAGGTCGCGGAGTGAGATCTCGGGATCAAACTTACCCGTGGCCTCAAGCACCGTGATGGATCCCATCGACATATTAGCTGAGAGGTAGAGGTCGCCACCGCTCTGGGCATAATCGATCTCGTCGAAAGAGATACCCACATTCAGCACGCCATTGAGGTCCACTTGACCATCCTTGCCATTCTGTCCTGGCGTGAAGCGCAGCTTGTTGTCCGTCGTGGCGGGCTTCTGGAAGTCCAAGGTCTTGACCGCGGCACGGAGCTTGATGTTGGCCGTGCTGCTCACGTTGTGAAATGTCACTACACCCCTGGCCGCATCGTAGTCGGGCTGGGAGGGTGAGCACTGGCGCAGGTCGAGGCGCATATAGGAGGGTACGGTGAGCGTGAGGGTCTTGAAGGTCTTCACCGCACGCTTCAAATCGGCACTGACGGCCACGCTGATCTCCACGTCGGACGACACACTGGCCTCTTTTAATTCGCGGATATCGTTGGAGGCGGCACCGGTGTAGTGGAACTCGGCCAGCTTGCCCTCTGCCGTGACGGGGTTGCTCAGCTTCGTCCTGCGTGCTCCTGCACTCTGGCTCGGCAGCGTGATGTGCAAGCGGAAGTTGTTGTTGACGTTGGCCTTCTCCACCCAGATCTTGTTGATGTAGGGATGGGAGGGCGTGGCCTCGTCGCCGTCTTTGTTGAACATGTAGTCGCCATTGGCCGCTATCTTCACAAAGTCGCTGTTGTTTAGTTTCAGCACGTCGTCGAGAATGATGTTCTCCGTGCTGCTCGTTGGCAGCTCCAGACCATCGCCGCCCACGCCGATTGTGGAATCGACGCTGGACAAATCGTAGTCGCTGTCGGTACATCCTGTGCCCAACGCCACGATACTGAGGCCCATCAGGCACCCGATCAGTTTTGAGTTGGTGGTGAGTTTCTTCATAAAATTCGTCGTTATTGGTTCTTATTGTTTTAGTATGGTGTTTCGTGGGGGATCAAGAGGTCGAACGTGTCGTCCTTGCCGTTTAGTGGCTTCGAAACTGGCATACAGCTACAAAGTTAAGATTTTTTTGTATAAGGGACAAATTTTTTCAACTCTTTTTGCGTCCCATGCCGAAAGTTTCTTTGCACGCCCCTATCGGGGTATAGGTATGAAAGGAAGTGCAAGCACTCTCCCACCCTACCGCTTTCGTTGCGCAATGTTGACTTCGGGGCTACGATCATGCAAAATGCCCTGTCGTACAGCAAAGGGGGATCCATTGCTGCGCGACAGGGCACGAACTGTAGGAATCTACGGGGTGGCTCGTTTTACTTTTCTCCTACACGGCACGATTCAATTTAAAACTGCCAGTGGTCGTTCCATTCTTCCATATTTTCGAGGTCAACCACAAGTTTACAGGTGTTAGGGTCTTTAAACTTTATCGCTTTTATATCCAACTCGTGTTGCTCGCGCTTGGAATAGTCGATATAGCTGAGTTCAAAGGTGGCTTCAACGGGGCGAGAGTCCTTCGTGTGAGCAAATATGAAGAGCAATTTACGTCTAGTTTCCTCTGCAAAACCAGGATTCCCCACAGTGTATTGATCCGTGGTTATATTGCCATTCTCGTCCTCCACATGAACCTTTATTTGCGCGTTTTTGCAATCTTCCATAATCTTTCCATTAATATCCATTCTTACGGCGACAGCTTCCTCATCATCTCTGAGCCAATCGGCTCGGCCTTCTACCCGCACCTGTTCTAAATTATAAATGCTAAGCGTCGTGCCCGAATACGTAAATCTAAAGGGGTCATGATACTTGCCTTCGAGAACGGGAACTGCATAATAAGCGCTTTCATCAACACCTTTAGGCAGGAAGAAGTCATAACAATACGCAGTAGGCTTAAACGCCTCGTTAGTGTTACCACGGGGTTTGACACATATGCCAGTTTCTTCGCCCTCCTTATAGATATACAACATGGGGACCTCGTTGGGAGTATGCAAGTATTGTGCTTCATCCGTCTTTACTATAGCACTGAATTGGGTGGAGTCTGCATTCGACATGTTAGGATTCGGATAAAGCTGATACACATACAATTTCGGATTCCACCGCCTATGGTAATCACCGGGCAATTTCCATTCCTTCTCTGGCTCAACGTGTACCAGTGGAATTTCCCAAATCTTTGCATCCAATGTCGCGTCGAATGAAACAGTCACTGACGGCTCAATAGAAAGGCCAGAATTGCCTGCATAGCCCAGTGTTTTACCTTTATTGTCTTTTATACGGCCAATATATAATTCTTTAGGCGCGGAGAGGTCTATTCCATATTCGACGGGGCATTTAACAGTAGGCCCTATAGACAACTTTAATATTTCACCAGCCCAAAAAGCCAATCCAAGATTAACACTTGCTCGAAAGCCCAACCCCAACGACTTAAGTTCGCTATCGCATTGACTGATAGCATAAGGTTCAAAGTGTGATGTAGAAGGAGATCCAGGAAAAGGATAGATAGACCATCCATTTTTAGGGTCGGTGTGGAAACCCTGCTTTAAAAGAGTCCCCTTAAGGCCTGCCTCCATAATATATGGGTTGTCCATCTGTAAATATCCATAAATATCCACCATGAAGGCACCGTCCAATCCTACGGAGCAAGGGATACCGCCCAGGAGGAATGGTTGCTTTGGAAATTTGAAGGGAATCCAAAAATCTTCCGAATTGACTTGATTTATTTTTGCAAATGGATTAGGCGCTTTGCTTTTTAAATAATTCAGTTTCCACATGCTTGTTGCCCATGACTTATTGCCCATAATAGGTAATGTCACCCCAAGTTCTGCACGCTCTCCGCCAAAACCCGCTTTTAACTCATACTCTAAAGAGTTCCATACGTCCGCATATTTTTCTTCCTTGCGAACATCTGCGTGAAAATGCATAAACAGTTCGAGACCAGCATACGCATCCATGTCTCCCCCCAAAAGGAGATTGTAAGATGTCTTTCCGCCAAACGGGTCAAAGTTCCAATATGGATCTTTTTCTTTGTATTTTGA
>ERZ1034871.808-NODE-808-length-17488-cov-13.173349_pt1 | contig 17488 bp, 17 predicted proteins | sample MGYA00520631_ERZ1034871 | MGnify/ENA primary metagenome ERZ1034871 (study PRJEB33766, sample SAMN09781721) | gut metagenome | biome: gut microbiome | host: Homo sapiens | place: Madagascar | study: EMG produced TPA metagenomics assembly of the PRJNA485056 data...
GTACATATATTATTAGAATTATTTTGTAATAGTATATGATATATAGGATTATATATTTTATCATATGCTATCTCCATTTTGTCTAAAGGTATATTTTTATTATACGTATATTTAGTGGCTAGGAATGTAAAAATTCCAGTAATAATAGCAGGAAAAATGGTCTTAAATATTTCAAATATTGTGTCCAATATATACTCCTTATAAAATTTTCTTTTTTACATCATAGCATGTTAAGATGATTTATGTCAAAGTGATTGAATAATATTAAGGGTAACAAACTCATATACCTACAGCCGAATGCTCTGAAACCATAAGAACTCAACAAGGCTCTGTGAAAATCAGACGGACTAACAGACCGATAGCACTGTATTATCCAAATAAAGCCCTTATAAACAGGCATGAAAGGCATATATAAAAAGGTGACGACAATGTAGAGAATAAATAAATATAACAAGCTGCTCACATCCAAAAAGAAGTGAGGGTGATCTGTCAATCCGTTGACGGACTTTTACAAGTGAGCTGTCACTGACCGATATGTGACATAAATATAAAGGTCGGTTTGCGAAATTATTGACCTTTGGAATGGTCTAAAACTTCCCACTGCTACTGCTCATTGGCGGTGTTATGGAGAAGTCTTGCCTTAGTAGACGACTATCACATCTTGGCATTTGCTATTCATGTAGTATTGTAAGTCCTACTTCTTTCCTACCAACATCTAGGATTATCGGTATTTCTCAACCTTCAGAAATGAGAAGATGTTCGTGCTTCTCTGCGTTAATGAGAACCATTATTATGATTAAAACTGTCCACAGAGTTTTGTAAGAAATGGCAAATTGTCTTTTCTGATTTTTACAATTGGAATTTTGACGGATAAGAGTCATTAAACCTTATCGAGTGGTCTTTGTTCCGAAGACTGAAAATATGCGGAGAATGATAAAGTAAACGGTTGTTCATACACATATCATGCATTTGACGTACTATAAGTACGAGTTAGGAATGATCAAATAATATATTATTCAGGTCACCAGCATGAAAGGATCATGCGTCTCTCCTATAGAGAGAAGATTTCGGTTCGAGTCCGTTGTGGCGTTGCAACTGGATAAATTAATGGAGTATCAATACATAAGCACAATGTAGTTTGGTTGATACGAGTTGTCACTTACTCTTCTTGTGCGTTGGTTAGCAAGAAAAACAAGTGCATGGAAGCATGAATTAGGTTGCGGATAAGCGACCATATTCTAAATAACTGGATGTGTACAGTCCAAGATCTGCTAGTTAGTGCTTCATGCAGACCAGAAACTTGCTGTCTTAGCTCAAATGGATAGAGCATGGTTCTTCTAAAGCCAAGGTTGTAGGTTCAAACCCTATCGGCAGCTTTTCTAATTCTATCATTTTGGAGGTAATTTATATATGTATAAAATATTAATTAAATATAACTCTGTGCTTGGAAGAGAATTTTATCAAATGTATCAGATTCAGACTGAAGGTTCTTTATCGGAACTAATCGAATACTCAACGGATGACTTGGATGAGTTGAAAAATACAATTAAAGAGCTTGATCGAGAATATGGATATAAAAATATTCGTGTCATTAAGGATGTGACATACAATGTTGGAGTTACTGTGGATGAGATTACCGATCCATCCGAACCGTAATATAATTTTCGTGCGGTAAGTCTGATGCCAAAACCTATTTTTTGGATGCATACGAAACTTAGGTGTGTAAGTTCAACACTTACTACCGCCCTATGCCCTTTGCGGTCTTCGGACTGGTACTGTTGTAACAATAGGATGCGTCCTATGCAGTTTAGATGAAAGCTCGCCATTCGAGGATGGAATGAGAAAGGCAATATCATTTTGGAATTTTATCAAATATCAATTTTCTTAACTTGAGTTGATATTTATCATAATGAGATTCCCAATCAAATTCTTTTGTATTATCTAAGATATCTTGTTTGAGATTTTCGAGTTGCTGTTTATCTGTTTTATGCTTCATGATAATCGGTAATTCGTTAATCTCGTTCTCATAAAATAAAATGGTTGCAATAATACAATTCTTATTGGCAAACAACGCAACTAATTCTTGTTTTGTACCCAATACAATTTCAGCCATACCTACTACTCTATTCGTAGTCATAGCTTTACGAAGAAATTCATATTCGATTTCTGACTCCATTTCAGGAATTAAATAATATGATTTATCTATGAGTAGGTCTGATATTTCCTTTGATTTACAGAAATATTTTATTGAAAGTGTTCTATCTTTGTTTGATGTAATTGATTCTATATCATATTGTTCCAAAATAACATACTTATCTTCTGCATATTTATATCCTTTTACAATATCTTCATTGTGGATTTCTTTATTACAAGATGGACAAAATTTGATATAACGCACTCTTTCTTTGGAGTCTTTGCAGAGTTGATTAAGTTCTATAGAACTATTGTGTGATGTTTTTAACATTTTTACGGGAATATATAAATCTTTGAATTGAATTGCAGTTTTATATGAAGCGTTCATGATAGTTTCTCCTTAGATACTTTTGGTTTAGTATATGGAGAAATTTGAAAAATATTATCTGGATATAGGACAATTTGGTAGTCCGCTAGTTTTGGGAACTAGACGTTGTAGGTTCGAGTCCTGCTATCCAGACTACTGCTCTATACAGTTATAACCGGTTTGGCGACTGATTGGTAAAAGCTTTAAAGAAAGAGTCATTTGGAGGTGGCTCTTTTTATTATGTAGTATTGGCAGAGTTGGTATTGCACCTGATTGCTAATCAGAGGTCATCGTTTATTCGGTGCATAGGTTCAAGTTATTGATTTTTATTGATGAATTCAATGAAAAACAAATAAAATATAAGAGATTATCAAATATGATAACCCCTTATATGATGTTTAATAATATTAATTTTTAATCATCTTCTGTATCGTCATTATCTTCATCATCTGCCGAAACATCAACAGTTTCTTCCCACTGATATCTTCCAGGAATATGTCCTCCATCACAAGTTTTTTGTGTTTTATCTGATGTATCAATATCAGATCCGCCGCCTTTGTCGTACCTATGAGTATGTCCACTTGAATCGGTATTAAATTTCCCAGTTCCTTCTCTGTTCATATTATACCTCCTTTTAAAAACAAACTATCGGTTACTTATTAAGTATATAACATATTAATAAATAATTCAACATAAATATACACCTTTAGCTTAATTGGTAGAGCAACGATCTCCAAAATCGTCAGGTCTATGTTCAAATCGTAGAAGGTGTGCTTATTTGAAAGTATATACAAGTAAAAGTTGAACAGCATAGTGTGAGGTCGGTTCGATTCCGATAAATGGTTAATAGTATGGATAAGGCTAGAAAAGGCATACGGGATACTATATAGGTTCGATTCCTATACTTGGTGTGAGTAAGGTGCAAGTCCTTATGTTCAATTATTTAAAAAGTGTGTAAATTGCACTTTCATTGGAAATTTAATATTGGAAATTATGAGAAGTCATTTCGTATGAAGTGGCTTCTTTTTATATTGGAATAAAAGGAGGTGGTCGTTAGTTTGGCTACGACAAAAGAGACACAGCCCACAAAATTAACGGCTGCACAATTAAGAAAAAAAGTTGAAACACAAGAAGAAAAAATCAAGTCTCTAAAAGAAGGTGCTTGGTGTTACATGTGTGATACTCATAAAGCTAAAGATAAATTTTATGTAAGTACAGATCCTATGAGTAAAAGTGGTCTTACTCCAATTTGTAAAGACTGTGCAAAAAAGATAGCGTTAAGAACTACAAATGGTGTTGATCAAGAGCCTACGAGGGAATCAGTGCAACTTGCCCTTAGATATTTGGGAAAACCTTTCCTCGAAAAGGTATGGGACTCAAGCATCCAGGAAGTTGAGAATCTTGCTTCTGGAAAAGTTAAATCTAATGTATGGACAGCATATGCACGTCAAATTGCTATGCCAAATTATATAGGACTAACATACTTTGATTCAGACCATTTTGTTAAGGATAAAACTAAAAATGAATCAGTAAAAGAACTTACGACTGAGGAAGAATTAATTGAATCACATGCAGGGTTGGATACATATGATAGTTTTTTGAAAAATAAAAATGATGTTATTCGATTGCTTAGTTATGATCCTTTTGAAAAGGAGGATGTTGCCGATCAACCATTTTTATATTCTCAATTGTTAGGAATTCTTGATTCTAGTGAAGATGCTAACGAAGATATGATGCGTACTTCTTCTGCTATTTCTATTGTTCGTGGTTTTTTACAACAGTCAAAAATTGATGATACTGTTGCAAAACTTATGAGTGATATTTCTAATATTGAGCGTAATTCGGCAACAATTAAATCTCTGCAAGAAAGTAAAGGTAAAATTACTTCTGTTATTACAAGCCTTGCTCAAGACAGTTGTATATCTTTAAAACATAATAAAAATGCCAAAAAAGGTGAAAATACTTGGACGGGTAAAATTAAAAAAATAAAAGATTTAAATCTTCGTGAAGGTGAAGTTAATGGTTTTGATTTGGAAACTTGTAAAGCAATGAAACAAGTAATGGATTTAAGTAATGCTTCCATTATGAAAACACTTGCCTTGGACGAATCTGAATGGTCAGATATGGTTGCTGAACAAAGACAAAAAATTGTTGATTTACAAATAGACTTGGATAAATATATTGAAATATCTCGTATATTACTTCGAGAAAATCTGGATATAAAAGATTATTTAAAAGATAAAGATATAAAGCTCGAAATGAATTTGGTGGATTTAAATGATTTGTTCTCTTGTTTTTCAGAACAAGAATCCGAAAATGATGACTCTGAAAATGATTCAGAAAGTGAGGATGAAAACAATGAGATTTAAGGATATAACTGATTCATTAGATATGGTTAAATACGATGATCAATGTATTCAAGAGAATATTATTTATGTAAAACCAGGTACATATGCAATGTCATCAAGGAAAATTGAATCCTTGGTAAAAATTGCTTATATGCAAAAATATTATCAATGTAATCCAGTAAGGTTTATTAATGACTTTTTCAATATAGAATTATTGGATGCACAAGCTTGGATAGTTCAGCAAAGCTGGACATGCCCTAATGTATTGTTAGTGTGTAGCCGTGGATTTGGTAAATCCACTCTTATTGACATCATCATAATGTCAAAAAATATGTTATTTAACAACTATTGGACGTATATTGCAAGCGGTAGCGGCAGTCAGGCTGAACAAACTTTCACCACTTTGGAACGACTTGCAAATGATAATATTGATACAATGATGGGGTCTACTGGATATATATTTAAAGCTGAAATTGAGATAAAAAATGCAGCAGGGGACGGATTTTCACACGGAAGCAATGGATTTTCATATTCAACCTATAATGGTGGATTTACTCAGACCTTGAATTCTAACGTGGATCGAAAAAGAGGTATGAGGGGAAACGTAATTTTTGATGAGTGTGGTTTCCTCTCTGATGAAATGATGTCTGTTTATTCAGCTTTTGCGATTGTAAATAAGAGTTTTAAATCTGGTAAAGATAGAGATGGTAATCGAATTGATACTGTTCGATTAAGAGCAATACCAAAAGAAATTCCAAACCAAAAATTCTACATATCTTCTGCTTCTGATACTTCTACAAAATATTATTCTCTTTATCGTGAATTTTCAAAACAAATGTTAATGGGTAATAAAGATTACTTTGTCGCAAATATAACATGTGAAGTACCACTCCACCCTACTATTCATGGTCAGATAATGGCACCTCTGTTTGAGAAATCTACTATTGATTCAGATATGAGAACTAATCCTGAAAAAGCTAGGCGAGAATATTTTTGTGAATTCACTACTGACGCTGGAAGCGATGCAATTATTAGAAGAGGAGTTATTACACGGAATGAAGAAGTTCGTAAACCACTTCTATACAATGACACAGGTGATAAAAAGTTCGTCATTACATACGACCCTGCAAGAAGTAGAGATAATTCAGTAATTCTTGTTGGAGAAATATATAATTTTGAACAAGTTGATGGAAGTATTGATACAAGAATGCGACTTGTAAATTGTATTAACTTAATAGACGTAGGAAAGAAGATTAAGTCTCCCATGCAAACACCTGATCAGATTGAATATTTAAAGAAAGTTATTCTTGATTACAACGGTGGTGCTGATGCATATGGAAATATCATTGGAATTTATATAGATGCTGGTTCAGGTGGCGGTGGTGTTAATATTGCTGATTATCTCATGCCAGATTGGACGGATTCTGCCGGAATAGTCCACAGAGGATTAATTGATAAAGAATATTCTGCTGATTACGTCAAAAAGTTCCCTAATGCGGTAGATAAGATTCATCTCATGTCTCCTACTGCTTTTAAATCAGAAATGTATGAAGCAATGATTGAGTTGATTAATCAAGATAAAGTTAGTTTTACTGCCCCATATGATAATAAAGGATATTTAACTGTTTTTGATATTGACGAAGAAAAACTCTCTCAAGCAAGAGAAAAGATAACAAAAGAACTTAAGAAGGAAAAACTCAATGAGAAAGAATTTGAAAGTCGTTTAAATGATGAACTTGGAAAAATTCAATCAGTTAATACAAAAATGGTAAAACTTGATTGGCAAGATGAAATCGCTCTTACTAATATGGATGCTTTAAAAGAAGAATTAGTAAATATGGTTCGTAAGAAACGTGAGTCGGGAAAAGACTCATTTGAACTCACACCAGAAAAAGCAAATAAGCTTCATGATGACAGAGCATACACATGCTGCATGGCTTGTTTTGCTACAATGTGTGAACGTAGAAAAGCTATTACAAATAGAAAACGTCCAACCGAAGATGTCACAAGTTTCATTAATAAGCTTACAATCCGTAAAGCAAAATACAATTAAGGAGGTGCATTATCAAATATGCCTAGACCTAAGAAAGTAGATGCAAATTCTAATGCACCTACTAAAATAAATAATTCACAGAAGAAAACTACTTCTTCTACTCCAAAACAGCCAACCGCAAATGAAATGCGTGAATGGTATGAAAAAAATAAAAGTAGACTTGAACGTTATGAAGACGCAACAAGTGCAATTACAAGTCTTCGAGATATTCAGAAATCCAAGACATATACTACAATTAGTAATTATTCTAAAGAAGATGTAAAAGATTATATTAAAAATATTTCTTCTAGCGAAGCAAGTCTTAGAAGTTTATCTCGTTATCTTTATTATCGTTCAGAAATCTACTATCGTCTTTGCAAATATTATGCAAATCAAATTGATTTATCTATTCGTAACATAGTTCCCCCATTTATAATTTCAGATAATAATGACATAAAATCCACATTGCAAAAGTATCAGGAAACAGTTGATGTTGTAGATACTCTCGGATTAAATTATGAGTTTCGTAAAGCTGCATCTATAACACTTCGAGAAGACGCATTTTATGGATGTGCTTATTATACTGAAGGACAAGGAATGTTTATACTTCCGCTAGATCCATCATATATGAGAATTGCAGGTGTATTTCCCGATGGTTCATTTGCATGTGCAATGGATATGAGTTATTTTAAGCGAAATTCCGAACTATTGGAATATTGGGGAGAGCCGTTCAATAGCATGTGGAATACATATCAGAGTACAAATGAAAAATATCAGCTAATTCCTGAAGAATACAATGTATGTATTAAATTCAGGTCTGAGGATTGGGAAACAATCGTTCCTGTACTTACTCCTATATTCTTATCATTGATTGACCTTATGGATGCTTCTGATTATCAGGCAGTTCAACAAGCAGCCAATATTTATAAATTGGTGTGGCTTGAAATGAAAACTATGGGTAATGATGTAGATGATTGGGCTGTAAATCCGGATATAATGATTCAATATTTCAATCGTATGCTTGAAGAAGCATTACCACCCTATATCTCTGCTGCTATTGTTCCTGGTGAATTACATGAAATTAGTTTTCCAGATGACGCAAGTGGTGATGTTACAAAGGTTGAAAAAGCTACAAAAGAAATTCTTAATACTGCTGGTGGTGCTCAGATATTAAATTTAAACTCAGCTTCTAACTCTACTGCCTTTAAATATGGCGTACTTGCAGATTCTACATTTTCTATTTCAACTCTTATTCCACAGATTCAAGCGATTGTAAATCGACTTTTATCTAGTTGGATATCTGAACCTTGTAAAGTTAAATTCTTTGATGTCTCTATTTATCAGAAGGATGATTTTAAGAAATCAATTCTTGAGTCTTGTCAAAATGGACTTCCAAACAAGATTTTATACAACACATTAAACGGTGTATCTGAAAAAGATACTCTTGCTATGAATTTCTTAGAGGAAGACTGTCTGAATCTTGGTGAGAAACTTAAACCGTTTAGCACGTCATATACACAATCTGGTGATAATCAAGGTGGTGGTCAGGAAAAAGACCAATCAGATTTAAGTGATGAAGGACTCAAGACAAAAGACCAAGATAAGAACAATAAATAAGGAGTAAACGGATTATGAAACAAAAATTCATAAGAACCCAAGATATCCATACTGCTACTCTCTTATCTCAGCAAGGATATCAACAGGTACAAAGCTCTAATGGTATTTATGTATTTTTGAATACTGAAAAGTTTCGGTTTTCAAATGATATAGATATAACAAAAATTCAGTATAGCAACATGCTTACATTCTAACCACTCTCCTGCTTTGAGTGGTATATCAACAAAGAAAGGAGGAATAGGTTAAATAATGCCCAAAAAGAAGAAAAGACGAATTATGTCTATTGATGAGCTGTATGAGTTCTGTTTAAAGAATAATTTTGCTCATTTTGATAGTAATGAATTTGGTAAAGAACTTATGGTTCGTATGAATGGTAATTTTGAAAAAACTTCCAAAGATGAAGATAAACATAAAGAATCTCTTACTCCATTCGTCAGTCGTGCATTTCACGATCATGTTAATCTCAATAAATCGGAAATCTCCGAAGAATCTTTCAATGAAAATGTCCCATCAGCAAACTTTCGCCCAATCTTAGCGCATATCACTACCAACTCAGATAATGAATTAGACTTCGGTAGCCATGATTATTATGTAACTACTGACAAAGATGGTAATGACAAAGTTGTATATGAAGAACAGCCTATCGGTGTTATTGATGGTACAAAGACTACTATTGAATATGATGAAGATGCTAGCGTAAATCGTGCAGTTTTGCATGGTTATTTATACGATGAGTATTGTCAAGATGCAATTGAGATTCTGAATAGACGTGGAACTGTAGATTGTTCAGTGGAATTATGCATAAGAGAGTTATCTTTCAATACTGCTAATAAAACATTGCAGTTAGATGATTTTTATGTATCAGGTCTTACTCTTCTGTCAAAGGATGTATCCCCTGGTATGGCAGGAAGTAATTTTAAAATTGAAGATTTCGCTGTAAATGCGAAAACAGTAACATTTAACACAGACAACAAGTTGGTTGAAACTTTAGAGAAATTAACTAATATTCTTGAGAGTTTTGATATAACTCAAAAATCAAAGGAAGGAGGAACAAATAACAAAATGACAAAATTTGAAGAGTTACTTGTCAAATATGGTAAATCTGCTGAAGATGTAACATTCGACTATACAGAAATGTCAGATGAGGAACTTGAAGCAAAATTTGCCGAGATGTTCGATGATGACAATTCAGAAGGAGACAATTCAGGTAATGGAGAATCTGGTGAGCCTTCCAATGATGGAGAAGGTGATGGCGAAGGAGCTTCTGATTTAGATGATGATGAAGGAGAAAGTCAGACTTTTGAAAAGATTGTTCGTACATATGAAATCAGTCATGAAGACACAAGATATGCGCTTTACCAGCTTTTATCTGAATATGAAGATGCTGATAATGAGTGGTACTTTATCAACGCTGTTTATGATGATCATTTTACATATGAGAACTGGAATGGTGATAAAATCTTTGGTCAGAACTATACAAAAGACGGTGATAATGTAGCTTTTGATGGAGAAAGATACAATTTACATCGTGAACTTTTGACAGATAGTGAATTTGCAGAGTTACAGTCTATGCGTTCAAACTACGCTGCACTTAAAGAGTTTAAGGAGATAGCAGAAAAGAATGAACTTCATGCAAAGCGTGAGGAAATTCTTGCAAATGAAAACTTTGCTTCTATTTCTGAAAAAGATGAAGAAGGAAAATTCATTAATAAGGATTTTGAGAAACTGTATACAAATATGGATAACTACTCTCTCGAAGATTTAGAGAAGGAAGCAAAACTTATCTATGCAGATTCTAATATGAAGACTTTTGCAACTACTACTGAGAAAGCTCAGAAAAAGTCAACTGTAAAAGTATTCGCTAATGTAAACAAGTCTAAGAAGGATAACCGTTACGGAAACCTTTTTAGCAAATAAAACAAAAATATAAATCGTTGTAATGGCACTCAAATCGAGTGTCTTTTTTAATGCAAAAATTTAAGGAGGAAAAATAAATGATTCAGATGACTATTGCAAAACATGCAGTGGCTTTCCCTTCTAAAGTTCTCGCAAGAGATGGTGGAAAGCATATTTATAACATTCAGTTAGCAGAAGCAGCAAGTGCTTATGTAGACAACGGATGGTTCGTTGGTAAGGGTGAATTCGTAGAGTTAGATCTTTATAAAGCAGCAGCACCTACTTCATTTGAAGGAAAGGTTATTGGTAAGGCAAATAATGGGAATTTCTATGTAGAAGTAGTAACTCCTGGAGATGCCCTGTTTGTATACCAGGTGCCAATGATCGAGGAGACATATAGCAACACATTTAAGAAAGAAAGCAACTATACAAATGCTCCTACTCAGGTAGTTAGAGCTTATGAACTCGCAGTTGGTGATGTAGTTGAAATTTCAGCAGATGGATTTTCTGGTGAAATCGCTGTTAAAGACGGTGTTGAACTCAAAGCCATTTCTGGTGTAACTGCCGCTATGCAGCTTACAAAGAAAGCCTAATTTTTGAGAAAGGAGAAATAAATAAATGTTAGATACAAGTGTAAAAAATCTTATGTTTGACCTCGGTGCAGGTCGTGAAATTTATGATGCTGATTCTAATCGTGTAATTTCTAAGGCAGAAGCTAGTGACACAATTAGAAAGGCTTGTTTTGAATACCTTGGACTTACCAAGGATTCTTCTAATAAGCAGATTAAGAGAGCATTAAATTCTGAGAGAGGAACACAGTTCTTCGAGGTAATTGAGGAAATTATTGATACTCAGATTGCTCATGGTCTTTCTGAGAATGAGTTTTTCAACAATTATGTTGAGTCAAAGAATATGAAAGATGGAGACGTAAATGAATTCTGGGCTGATGATGAAGTATTACTTACTGTAAGTAAGGTCAGCGGTGACGCACATGACTTATCAATCCAGCGTTTAGGTTCTGGTCAGTCTTATCATGTTGATACAGCAGTATACGGTATCAAGGTTGGTGGAGATATTCGTCTCTTCTTAACTGGACGTAAGGATTGGGGTGCTTTCGTGGATGCGGTTGTTAAGGCTTATATTCAGAAGGTTCAGACACTCATTTCTTCTCAGTTTGCAAATGGTGTAAACCTTATTCCTGTTCCTGCTACTCTCAAAGGTACTGGTGCTTTAGCCGCTGCTACAAAAGCTCAGTTTGATGCAATTATCGAAAAGGTTGGTGCTGCTAACGAAAGTGGTGTTGTAATCATGGGTACTAAGACAGCATTAAAGTCTCTTAACGCACTCACAAAGGTTGATTGGGCTGATCCTGCTAATTCAATCAAGGAGTCTGTGGCAAATACAGGTATTATCGGTGGTTATGAGGGAACACCTCTTATGGAGATTCCACAGAAGTTTACTGATAAGTCTCTTGCTACTCCTATCGTTGATAACAAGAAGCTCTATATTATGCCAGCAGTTGATGACAGATTTATCAAGTTCGTTGACTACGGTGAGACTGAGCTTGAAGTAAACGAAAAGGGTGCTACTAAGGATGATATGCAGTCTTATGAGGTACAGAGACGTATGGGTGTTGCAACTCTTATGACTCGTTATCATGGTGAGTGGGATCTGTAAGATTTACTTATAGATTGATTATAAGGAGAGTGGCAATCCACTCTCCTATTTTGAAAGGAATTGAAAGGAAATGGCATATACAAAGAAAACTACTGCTACTACTGGTAGTACAGAAAAGGTAACAAAAACTACAGAAGTTAAAGAAGATGTAAAAACATTTTCACCTGAAGATACTGTTCCATGTCGCTCATTAGTAAGTGGTGGACTTTATATTGAGGGAGCACGTTCACATATCCTTTATAGTTGGGCTGATTGTGGAGATGTAGTCGATGTTGAATATAGAGATTTAATTTATCTCGTTAGAACTCGTGAAGATGTAAACATTTATTCACCAAGAATTATTATTGAAGATGAAGATTTTGTTGAACAGAATAAATCTGTAAAAGACTTATATGAGTCTATGTATGAAACAAGTGACTTAAATGAGATTTTAAATCTTCCTGTTCCACAGATGTCAGAAACAATTAAGAAACTTCCAAAGGGAGCAAAGGAAGCCCTTAAAGGTATTGCTTCTACAATGATTGAATCTCACGCTCTTGATTCAGTTCACAGAATTAAGGCTCTTGATGAAATTTTTGGTACAAAAATGTTGCTTACATTAGTTCAGGAATAGTAAAGGAGGCTCACAATGACGCTTCCATATGAAACAATTTTTTCACGAACAAGAGGACGAATTTCAGATCCGAAAGAACTCTCTCTTGACGAAAACGATTTGCTTGAAATTTATACAGAGCGATTAAGCAATGTAATCTCTAATCCAAGGGTGCGTAGACTATTCTCTTCTCTCACACTCGATGATGAAATTCAACAGTTGGATTTTACGCTGAATAATTCAGTAGATGAAACGGCTGATATGAATTTTGTCGTAGGAATTCTTGTACTTGGAATGACGATTGAGTGGTTACAGCCACAGGTTGATTCTATTATGCACACATCAGTAATGATAGGTGGTAAAGAGGAGAAGAAGCTACTCGACAATCATAAAAACATGATTGACCGTCTTGATTCCATGAAAATTGAATTAAATAAACGTATTCGTGATTACGGATATATGTACAATTCCTATATTAACACGGAGTCCTAATATGCAATACATATATGGTGACTTCACAAACAAGCAAATCAATGAAGCAGTTCGTGCAATGCATGGTGACATTCATAAACTACTGCTCTATAAAGACAAAACAATTGAAGAGAAAATATTTGAAGATGATGAAGCATTTCTCATCTTCTTTGAAAACGTTATGTTTAAATTAGGTGGTACAAAAACCTTATTTAATGACAACGGACTTATGGTAACTCTTATGGCAACCTTGCAAGGTGCTATGGATAATTTCAAGAGCGACCATTTTAGTTATAAAAAATTCCGTAGGGCAATCTTAGATTCTCACGGATATATTAAGCAGATGTTTGAGGGAGGTGCAAGCGATGCCGAGTCTACAAACAGCTAGGCGTGTCGCAAACGCCAAGAACAACGGTGCTAAAACGATTGGTCAGATTTATAAGGAACAGTCTGATTGGGCAATGGAACAGACTTGGGATAATGATATCCAGAGTAAAATCTGTTATATTTATGATTTCTACCATGATGATCAGCCACGATTAGCTGAAGGTATGACTTATGAGAATACAACTAAAACACGCATAGATGCAAAGTTTATCGTTAAGTCATATCAGTCTATGGATAAAGACCAAGTAGATTATTATGTTCAGTTCCGTCCTTCGCAGTCAATTCGATTTTCAGAAGATGATGAATTATATTATTTTGAAACCGATTATAAGACTACTTATGGCAATACATTCCCAATCGGATTATATTTAGATATTCCAGATGATAGAAATGTTTATCACAAATGGTTAATCTGTCGAGAGGAAAAAGCAAATCAATTTCCAAAATATCTCGTACTTCCATGCGACTATGAATTGTGTTGGATTGAAGTGAATGGTAAAGATAGAATTAAACGTAGAATGTGGTCTGTTTTAAGAATGCAATCGTCTTACACAATCGGGCAGTACACGGATCGTGTATTTACAAGAACAGATAATCAGAATAAAATCTGGCTACCGTTAAATAAACTTACAGAGAAGTTTTGGTATACAACTAATGAAGATACAACAATGCGTATTGTAGTTAGTGCTCCAACTGAACACCCTCTAATATGGGCGTGTACAAAAATTGAGAATATTCAACCTATAGGCATTCAGAAACTTACAATCTATCAAACTGTCTGGTCTGACAATAGGGATTATATCGAAAAAGATTCTGATGGTAATATTATTGGTATGTGGGCTTCATATTTTGATTCAGAAATCGCCCCAACAGATCCATCTACTCCAACCACTTCCCCATCTTCTATTACAGCAAGAATTTCAGCATCCACTTCAACTATCAAAGTTGGTGGCTCTTATAAAAATCTTACAGTAAATCTTTTTAACGATTCCAATGAAGATATTACAATTGAATATGCTGATGCAACCTTTACATGGACTTGCTTTATTGATAATGAGGATTGGACAGATAAAGTAACATGGCGAGCTGGTACAGAGTACAACCAAAAGAAAGTAAAGTTTCCAAATGACACTTCCGTTATCGGCAAAATACTGTCTGTTAAGTGTGAAATTGTTAAGGATAATTTGCCGATTGAATCTGAAATTTTGTCGTTAGAATTAACTGAGTAGGAGGTGTTGTATGGCAGAAAAATTGGTTACAAAGAATGATTTGTTAAACAAACTTCGTGTATATATGGATACTCCTGACGATGATATAATTCGTATTAAAAAGCAAATAGAGGATGTTTTTATGGAATGTCCTGAAATTTTATATGCTTTGAATGAACCTAGTTTATACAACGAGTTATTTGATCCAAGTGACAAAGAACATTGGGAGTGGGATGAAGAACGAAAAATAAATATACCTACAGATGAATGTAGACTAAATTGGGAATGGAATGAAGATTTGGGTAAATATGAACATTTAGGCGAATGGGATAGGTATTTTGGAAGTGATGCCAATATTCGACCATTCATATTCATTCCAGACACACAAACAGATGTGAAGCATTATATTTGTTATCAAGTAAGTACGGAAGAAAATGTTAGATATAATCAAAATGAAAAATTGCTGGATATAACTTTTACTATTTTCATTCATGGAAATGACAGAATAGATAAAAGAACTGGTATTCCACGACATGATTTAATTGCTTCTATTATCAGAGAAAAATTTGCATGGATTGGCTTAGAGATACCTACAACTATTCCAGTGTACAATAAAGAATCTACGACAGACAACAATTATGTTGTTCGTACTTTAAAATATCAGTGTACGCTTCCAAACGATATTGTTGTTTCTTCAAATGGTACTACTTTTTATAAAAATAAGAGGTGGTAATAATGGATGAAATGTTTTCTAATAATTCTTTTATTCAGCAAACCATAAAACAGCAATTATCAGATGAACAAGTTCAAGAGATCGAAGAATTAGGATTTAATCCTTTAAAAATGTACTTTGGTGAGGATTGTGTAATAAATGAGAAAATTACAATTCATCAACCATCTATTCAAGATTTTATTGATTCAAATAGTGAGTCTGATATTTATGGAGTGATTACACCATTTGTATCGAATACAACGGCTTATAGACTTCAACTTTGGGATATGGGTATTGATTGGAATAAAATCAGTAATCTTGAATTGTTCTCAATTCTCATAAAATCAATAGATTTCAATTATTCAAAATTAATGTTTGGAGATATTGATTTTTCCACATTTAATTTATATCAAAAACAGATTGATGGAGATCCTGTATTAACTTTATATAGTCAAGAATTAGATTTGGAAATAGACGAAGATACAAGAAATAAGATGTGTAAATATATACAGTTTATGTTTAACTCTTTTCCACCAGAAGAAGAATTCACATCGAATAAAATACTTAAGCAGGATTTGATTAATAAAGATAGACAGAAATTAGTTCAAAAGAAAAAAGAAGCCTCTGAAAATAAAAATCAGCAAAGTCTTCTATCAATGATTGCTTTTTATCTTAATCATCCTGGTTGTCATTACAAAAAAAATGAGTTACGTGAAGTCGGATATTTTGAATTTATGTACAATATCCAACGACTTCAAATATATGAATCAACTCGTGCTCTATTTGGTGGATTATATAGTGGTATGTGTGATTTAAGTAAGGTAGATAAAAACGAGTTTAATTTCATGCGTGATGTAAAAATCACTGCATGATTTTTTATTTTATAAAACAATTTTAAGGAGGAATAAAAATATGGCTTTTAGATTAGGCGATAAACTTTACAAAGAAATTCTTTATGGCTATGCAGAAGATTTAACTACAACAAATCCTTTATATGTACTTACTCAGTTATCAGATGGTAGTGTCGAAGTAACTGCTGAATCTACAGAAGTAAAGGATAAGAATGGTAATTTGGTTAAGAAAATTTGGAAATCAAAGGCTGGTACATTTTCTGCTAAAAATGCATTCGTTAACACAAATATTATAGCTGCTTCGGCAGGCACAACACCTATTTTTGCTTCTAATGGTAATAAGGTAACAATGCCAAAAATGTTCCATGTTAAGAAAGGTGCTGATGTTACAATCAAAGATTATGTAGCAGGTAGTGTAAAAGTTGCTCAGTATTTTGGTGATGGTTCTATTGGAAAAACATATACATTGGCTGAAGCGGCAGATACAGAAAAGTTTGCAATAGAGTCTACTTCTGGAAAGCTCTCTCTTCCTACAGATACAGAAGCCGATATGTTCTTTATTAAGTATCTTAGAGAGTCTGAAACAGGTGCTATGATTCAGAATAAGGCTGATGAATTCCCAAGTTCTGTGAAATTCATTATTAAGGCTACATACTACAATCCATGTAAGAAGAATGAGTTAAAAGCGGATTATATCGAATTCCCATCATTCCAGGTATCTCCTGAGACAACAGTTCCAATTAATGCAGATTCTGCTGAAATGGACTTTAAAGGGGATCTTGAGATTGATTACTGTGGAACAGATAAGGTACTTTATAACATTTATGATGCTGATGAAGTTGATGCAGAATAATTTTTAGAGGGTGGATTATTACCACTCTCTTTATTTATGCAAAGGAGTGAGAACTAAAATGGCAAATAATAGAATTTGTCTTACTTGTGGTAAACCTTATGAGTATTGCGGTTCTTGTCCAAGCAGTTTGAATCTCCCTGTATGGAAAAATATTTTTGATACAGAAAACTGTAAAACTGTGTTTGAGACAGTTAGTGATTATGCACAAAATGCAATTACTAAAGAATCGGCAAAAGTAAGACTATCAAAATGTGATATTTCTGGTGTTTTCAAAAATAATATTCAAAAGCTCATTAATGATATTAATGAGGAAGATATTAAAAACAGAGAAATAAAAGAAAATG
>ERZ1034871.814-NODE-814-length-17414-cov-4.927876_pt1 | contig 17414 bp, 6 predicted proteins | sample MGYA00520631_ERZ1034871 | MGnify/ENA primary metagenome ERZ1034871 (study PRJEB33766, sample SAMN09781721) | gut metagenome | biome: gut microbiome | host: Homo sapiens | place: Madagascar | study: EMG produced TPA metagenomics assembly of the PRJNA485056 data set...
CTCTCTGCAATGTTCGGCGAGGACGCTGTCAGCGAAATCACCAAGTTTACCATCAAGGGTTCTGGCGATGCAGCTCTTGACGTTACAACGGGTTATACCGGTACTGCATTGGAGACAAAGAAGTTTAAGATGACCGGTACTATCTGTATCGTAGATGAGACAAAGGAGAACCTGATGGTCATCACAAACCTCTCGCTCTATGCAACTATGCAGTGGGATGAGACAGGAACCAAGCCTGTCGCATTCAAGTTCAGTGGTTCTGTTGAGGGTGCTGGTTTGAAGAGCGTTGCTTGGCTTACGAAGGCGCCTGCGGCAGCGTAGGAAGGGCTAAGGACAGGAATGGGGGCGAGGAGCAGTGGGCTGAAAGTGGCTGCTGCTCCTCGCTTTTTTTGGTGGCTGGCGCCGTTATGAGGAGAGTGAGAAGGATTGTTTTTTAATAGGATAATGTAAGGATGTTATGGCAGACGGAAATATTGGTAGTTTGTGGTTGAGTCTTGGGATTAGGGATGCCGTGTCGAAGGAGCTGAATAGGATAGCAGACGGCATGACTGGCGTAGACGCAAAGACAAAAAAGGCGCAGGAGAGCTTGAGGAAGCTTGCCGAGGAGAATCCTGCGGGAAAGAATGTGGCTTTCCTGGACAAACTGAAGAAGGCTGTCGGTGACTCGACAAAAGAGGCTAAGGAGTTGCAGGCGGTATTTGAGGCTATACGAAATATCAGGGGAGGTTTCGGTACCTTGACGGGAGGTTTCGGAAAGAAAGAGCTTTTGGAGTATGAGTACATATTAAGAAAGATTCACTCGTCGTTGGGAAAAATCTCTTTTGGGGGCCTGTCGGGAACAGGCGAGGGAATCTATGCCAAAATTGAAGCTGTCAAAAGCGCAATGAATGGACTCAGAAAAATAAATGCAGAGATTAATCGTCTCCATGAAACGGCTCCCAGATCGTCTCCAAAGGAGAAAGCCGAATACCACCAAACACTGAGTTCGCTTTTTGATATTAGGAGTGCGGGTGAGAATTATCTGAGAAGTGGGAATCTCAGTAAGGCTTACGCTTGGGCTAACAGTTTGGATGAACAAATAAGCAAGATAAGTAGTTCCTATGAAAAGTTCTTATCGAGCGAAAAAGGTGTTGTTGAATCACTGAAGAAAGAGGAAGAGCAGAGTAAGAAAACCACCGCTGCGACAAATGAGCAGACCAATGCCTTAAAGAAACAGGAGGAGCAGTTGAAGGCAACTTCTGCCGCACAGAGGGAAAAGAGTGCGGCAGAAAGCAAGGCAGCTGTGGCGCCGAAGGGACAGCCGTTCGTTGCGGACAAGGGGATTGAAAAGATGCTCAGCGATGCGACGAGGGTCACAGAAAAAGTCGAGGAGCAGAAAAAGTCGCTAAGTGGATTAAGCGACGCCGCCAGTAAAGCGTCTCGCGACGTTAACGAAGTTCTGAACAAAATTGTAGGCGGAAATGCTGCGGGAATGTCGCTTGATGAACTTGCGAAAAAGACGGCAAGATACTCACAAGAGCTATTGGAACTCGAAGCAAAACTAAAACACCTTAAAAGCAACGCCGAGGCCAATCCGGGTAAAAAAGACCCGGATTACAGTGAAGTAAAATCACTGGAAGCAAAAATCAAGAACGCTCAAATATATCTTGACATCATACAGCAGATTCGCTTAAAAAAAGACGAACTTAATGCGACGGGGGCAAAGCAGCCAAACGTGAATACCAAGGAACTCGAAAGAGGCAAGGCCCTTCTTGACGAGTTTTATGGCACCCTAAGAAAAATCGTTAGCGAAAAGGGCGTAGACGGATTGATGGTTTTGGGTAATATGCCTAAGGCTTTGGGCGGTACAATGCGCGAGATTCGGAGCTTGCTTAGTTCGTTCTCCAAAGAAAATCCGCTGTCTGTGTTCGCCAACGGTGCTGATAGAGCTTGGACAGCCATCTCAAATCTTGAAACAAAGATGAGAGATTTGCAGCGTCTGATGGATGAGGGCAAGAAGATGGGCTATAAGACAGACATGCTGCCAGAAAACTTTTATGAGCTGAAACGTAGACTCCAAGAGGCGTACAGACTATTTGGAGACAATAGTCACAGACTTACGGACAAGGCTTATATGGAGAACTTGTTCTCGGATATAGCCAAGACAATGAAGATTGCGGCAAATGCCGAGCATGAGTATGGTAAGGAGAAGGCAAAGGTGATGGCGGCTGAGAAGGAGCGCGATTCTATTATAAGCAAAGCCAACAGGGTGGCAGCTGCCGAGAGACAGCAAAATGAGGCACTGGCAAGAACGGAGGTTTTGCTGAGGAATATAGATACGCTCATCGGCAGAGGGACGATGCTGAAAGTGAACACCTCTGACTTGGTGAATGCCCGTCAGATGGTGGTGGAACTTCAGCAGAAGATAGAATCGTTCTCGGGCGGCGGCTTGCTGAGCAACGGCTTCAAGGACTCGTTGTCAAACCTCAAGGAAACCAAGGCTGTTGTGAATCAGCTGATGAAGGAGCAGAGTGAGGCTAACAGGAGAGAGTCAAAGAAGGTAGCGGATGCGACCCGTCAGCAAGTTCAGGAAGCCAACAGGGTGGCAGCTGCCGAGAGACAGCGCCAGCGTGAGCTTGAGGTGACTCGTTCGAGAATACAGTCAATGGAGCGTGCTCTGCATAACTTGCAGGAGAAGCGATTCACCGCCAAGATGCTCGGTATAGATACGAGCGAAGCTAATGCCAAGATAGAACATCTGAAAGCCCAGCTGATCGGATTGAGGAACATCCAGTTAGGTCTGAGTATGGGCGATACGAGCTTCCTTGGGCGTGTTGGCAATCTTGGCAATGGACGCGAGGTGCAGGCTGCGAACCAGTTGGCTGGCACTTACAGCAGACTGATTGGTGAGGTGGAGAAGACGAACCGCGAGAAGGAGAAGAGTATTGAGCTGGAGCGGGCACACCAGCAGGAAGTGGCGAGGACAGCTGCTAAGGTCAGGGGGGATTTGGCGGCTGCTTTTGCGGGGGCAAATGCTGAGGCTGGCAATATGCGCGGCGTTCTTGATGATGTAAAGTCGCTGCTTTTGCAGGGCGGCATTGTCTATGGTGCGAAGCAGTTCTTTGACTCTGTGGTGAAGACCGGCGGTGAGATAGCTCAGCAGCACATCGCCTTGCGTTCTATCTTGGGAGATGCGGCGAAAGCTGACGAGCTGTTCGAGCAGACACAGCAGCTGGCATTGCGTTCTCCCTTCAAGTTCGGCGAGCTAAACCGAGACGTGAAGCAGTTGGCAGCGTTCGGTGTGGAGGCGGACGACCTCTATAATACAGCGAAGCGCCTTGCTGATATCGCTTCAGGACTGGGTGTCAGCTTCGAGCGCCTTGGTCTTGCCTACGGACAGGTGAAGGCCCGTTCATGGATTGACGGCAAGGAGCTTAGACAGTTTGCCTATGCAGGTCTTCCGCTCCTTGCACGCATTACCGAGCTTTACAACAGTGAGGGTAAGAACAACCGTAAGGATTATACCGAGCGTGACGTCAAGGAGATGATAAGCAAGCGTCAGGTGAGCTTTGAGGACGTTCAGAAGGTGCTGTGGAAGATGACCGACGAGGGCGGTCAGTTCTACAATATGCAGCTTGTTCTGAGCGAGACGCTCCTCGGACGATGGAACAAGCTGATAGACGCTTGGGAGATAATGCTCAGCAAGTTTGCTGACGGCAAGAACGTCGTCGGCGGCGTCTTCATGTTCTTCATAGACCGCGTCACCGATCTTGTGCTGGCTATGGACAAGCTGACACCCACGATGCTCTCGTTTATGAGCGTGTTCGCCTTGAAGAAGCTCACTGGTTTTGCGTCTCTGAATCCTCTGGAAAAGAATCTTGGCGACAAGACAAGGCTGCAACTCCGTTCTTACGCCATCGAACAGCAGCAGCTGGTGCTCGAAGGCAAGATAACACAGCAGATAGCGACTCAGAATGTGCAGAAGAGAGCATATATGCTTGCAGATGCCAGCTCCCGTTCTGCTGCCATGAGCCGTCTTGCCCTTGAGGGTAAGATGTCTGTGATTCAGATGCAGAAAGCCGTGAAGGAAGGTCTCGTGTCGAAGGAGCTTGTAAGACAGCTTGCCATCATGGGCCGGATAACCGCCCGACAGGAGCAGATAATCCTCAACGGCGGCAGAACGGCAGCAGTAATGAACATGGCCGGCACGAAACTGAAGAGCGGCTTCAGCAGCGTATTCAACCTTATCGGCGGCTGGTGGGGCCTTGCCATCGGCGGCATCGTGCAGATAGCGTCAAGCATCTACGGCGAGCTGAGCGCCATCGAGGAGAAGACGAAGAGCCTGCAAGACCCGAACTCGGACTGGATGAAGGGCTACTATGATGTTCTCGACGCAAAGAAGGCTTCGAACGATGCGGAGCTGAGAAAGCAGATAGAGCAGATGAAAAAGGTGCTCGAAAGCAGCAATGCCTATACCAAGACCATCGACGAGCAGATAAAGAAGGCGAAAGACCTCAACGAACAGTATGAGATACTGCGCAAGGGCGTGGAAGGAGCCAAGGACATGGCTTCGGGTGATGCCGAGGTTATCGCAAATGCCCTTGGTGCGACTGGCGGCTGGACCGGCGCAGGCAATCCTTTCAACGACTCCCTTGAGAAGAACCTTCAGGACATGAAGGAGTCGTCAGACGCTTACCAACGCCAGCTTTCCGCCTTGGACTCACGCACGCGAGCCAAGATGGAGAGCGTGGCCAACTCCCTGCTGAAGCCTGCTGATGCGAGCAAGACCCTTGAAGAGAAGATCCGCATCCTCTCAGAAGAGGGCGGCAGAAAATGGGGTACGTTCCAAGCAAGGATGACAAAATGGAACAAGAGCATCGGCTTCTCCATCTACAGGATCGGCAAGAGAGCAGGAGACGTGACTTCGGACATAAACCAGATAGCCGAGGATGATGTTCCGCGAATAATCAAGTCAATGCAGAAAGACTTCGGTCTTTATGGCAAGGACTTCAAGCGCTGGTGCAAGGAAAACCCAGCCCGCTTCAAGAACATGCTCCTTCAGATAATGAGCGAGGCAGACTGGCTCATACCCCAGATAAGAAAGAAGCTTGAAGAACTTACAGACTTCAAGTTCGACTCTGGCAAGAAGCCTAATCAGGTGACCGGCAAGACCTCGATGCAGCAGAGGGTGTACGAGAACTTAGGGCTTGACCAAAGAAAGTATGACCTTGTGTCGAGCTTCATCGAGGAAGGCTCGTGGTATAAGACCAAGAACAATGCCCAGACAGCCCTGCAAGACCTCGCTAACGAAGTGCGCTCAAGAGAACGAGGCGGCGCTACAAAAGCCGAGATAGCCAAGGCAAGGAAAGACTACAATGATATGTGGAATGCCGTAGCCCAAGGCTTCGGCTACAGATTCATCCCTGACGACAAGAAGAGCAACAAGGTGCCGAAGGGCAAGGGCGACAAGGAAGATAAGGAGCTGAAGGCTTGGGAGGAGCGTCTTAATGCGTTTAAGTCTGCCCGTCAGATGTATCAGAAGTATAAGGGACTTCCCAACTGGGGAGCCAAGAAGGCTGACGATATGGTCAGAGGGCTGTTTCCTGAGGTGGGCGACCTTAGCTTCGACAAGTATCTGGAGAGCCTGGAGAAGTTAGAGAAGGCGCTGAAGGCTACCACCACGGAGAGAAAGAAAGCCATTACTGCGCTGCATAGGGAGAGAAGCGAATGGAAATACTCCGAGATGCTGAAGCCCGAGGCAGACCGACTGGCTGCTGACTTTGCTGAGATATTAGAGAGAGGCATCCGCCAGGCAGACCTCCATAAGGCGCTGATGGAGAAGACCGGCGACGAGAACTTCGCCTCACTCGCCTTCAGAGACGGCATGATGTGGGATGACCAGACCCGCGGTATGGCCCAGATGTTCGAGGAGATGACCGGCAGGAAGATAAACGGCCTGCTGGACGCTACCGACGCCACAGCCAAGAAGGCATTGGAGGACAATACCGACGCCTATAACCTGTGGAAGAAGATAACCGACCTCGTCAGAAACAACTATACGGGTTACCTTGAGAAAGCCGCTGACGCCATCAAGGAGACGGCGACTTGGGAGGAGAAGCTGATTGCCGTGGACGCGAAGTGGGACGAGCGCATAAAGCAGGCTGACAGACGCGGTGACACCTCCACCGCCGAGCGTTTCCGTCAGATGCGTGACAAGGAGAAAGGACAGGTAATGGACGCTCAGTTCAAGCAGAGCCAGGACTACCTGAACTTCTTCGGTTCGATAACGGAGATGGGAGAAATGAAGGCACGTGAGGTGGCGTCAGAGATACGTCAGCATCTTAACACGGCCCTGAGAGACGGCAGCATCGACGCAAGAGAGTATGCAAAGCAGATACAGCAGATAGACGAGCAGCTGCGCAAGCTGAGCGAGCGCAGAAAAGGCTTCTTCAACGGCGGCATCGTCGGCATAGCCGAGCGTAAGACGGAAGAGGGCAACGCTAAGATATCAATGGGCGCGACCAGCGTGGCGGCTGGCGAGGAGAAGATCCGTGAGGGCAGGATAAAGGGTGACATCGGCCTTGTGGCGGAAGGACTGAAGCTCAAGATGACCGGTGAAGACCTTATCAGAACCGGCAAGAAGCTGGTAGGAGAAGGCATGACGCTGAAGAAGCGCTTCGAGAACATCGGCAGCGCCCTGGGCGAGATAGCCAATATCGCCAACGGCATAAGCGACGCCTTCAACCAAGTCAAGGACATGGCAGACGCTCTCGGCATAGACACCGAGAGTGACGGATGGCAGGACGCACAGGCAGCGATGTCGTCGCTGACCTCTATCACGGGCGGCATCTCGAAAACCTTCAACGCCGTGAAGAGCGGTGACATCGGCGGCGCTGTGAGCGGTGTGGCAAGCATCATAACAGGTCCGATAACCGCCTTCGCCAAGGCCCATGACGCTAAGAAGGAGCGTCAGATAAAGCTGGCGGAGCGCGAGCTGAAAGCCCTTGAGAATATGCAGACCACCATCAAGAACGCCATCGAGGACAGCTTGGGCGGCATCTACAACTACCGTATGGATGCGAAGACGACGGCGAAGATGAACAAAATAGTCAGCAACTACGAGACGGGCGAGAAGAGCAGCGTAATGCGTATTTTCGGCTTTTACCCGAGCGAATACAGCAAGGACACGTACGAGGCTGCACAGAAGAGCCTTGCAGACCCGACGAACGCCTATCAGGCAGAGCTGACGGGGCTGATGGCACAGCGAGACCAGCTACAGCGTCAGCGTGCCAACGAGGACGCGAAGAAAAAGACGGACAAGGACAAGCTGGCCGACTATGACCAACAGATAGAGGAGATGGAACGCTCGATAAAGAACGCCGCGAAGAACTTCCTCAAGGAACTGTACGGCGTGGACATGAAGAGCTGGGCAAGCCAACTGACAGACGCCGTGGTGAGCGCCTGGGAAAAGGGCGAGGACGCCATCGACGCCTACAAGAAAAAGGCGAAGGAAATGGTGAAGGACCTCACGAAGAACATCATCTCGCAGAAGATAATGGAGCAGGCCCTTCAGAAGCCCCTCGACTTCCTGACACAGCAGATAGAGAAGAAGGGCAGGCTGGACGAGTATGACGTGACACAGCTCGCCTCCGACCTCTACTCAGCCGGTGAGAACAGCGTGGCGAACATCACCGCCGTCCTTGAAGAGCTGAAGCGCAGAGGCTGGGACTTCTCCGAGAGCGGCAGTTCATCGGCCACGAACACCATAAAGGGTGTGACGGAAGAGACCGCCGACCTCCTTGCCGCCTATCTGAACGCCATCCGTCTGGATGTGAGCGTGAACCGCGAGAATATCAAGGCAATAGCCACGAACGTGTCGCTCCTTCCTGCGATGAGCGAGATACAGAAGAGCCAGCTTGCAGCCATGAACCAACTCGTGACGCTCGCCCAGGTGCGTAACGACCGCATAGACGAGATAGTGACTTGGACCCGCAAGGTAAGCAACGGTTCATCAAAGATTTACGTGAAATAAGAAAGGAAACCACATGAAAGAAAGACAGTTATCCGACAAGATGAAGGCAGAGGCTATTGGACTGGGCCTCTGCCAGCAGTGGACAAACGAATGGGAGGACAACACCTCGAAGGACGAGATGGTGAGGAAGTTCGTGCGCGGCATAGACTTCTGCATCGACCACAACTGGCCCGACGTGAAGACCATAAAGCGCCAGTTCGGCGACGTGATACACAACCACGGCGTATGGGCGGACGAGAACGTCAGCGTGACGAACGCCCCGATGACCATCCTCAACGGAGAATGCGTATGCGATGCGACGTTCGACGGTACGGGGGCGGGCGAGATATACGTCCGTCACGGAAGCGTGCTCAGAGTGAAGGCGACCGGCTACGCACGGGTGTTCGTGACGCTGAGGGATGCGGGAGAGGTGTATGCCGAGACGGAAGGCCATGCCAAGGTGTTCGTATACAGATACGGCGGCGAGGTGAGGCTGGCGGCAGGCGACGTGACGGTACGTGAGAAGAAGAAACAATAAAAAATATCGGATATTGCATAAATATTCACATAGTAGTGTATGTTTATGCAATATTTTTACTAATTTTGGGACTAAAAGAGAGCAGTATGCAATATTATAAAGTGTTGATGCAAAGAGAGACGGCAGGAGCTGCCGTAACGGACACCATTTCGGCGTTCGGCATGTACTGCATGGACATTCCCTTCATGATGGCGACCAAGGCAAAAGAGCCTTCGAAGCGCGAATGGAAGGACGAGGACGGCGACGACGAATACATACCCGCCGAAGGTCTGAAGATGAGCGCCTATGAGATGAGCGTGAAGTTCGGCATGAAGGGTGACAAGGACACAGCGAACAAGAACCTGAAAGCCTTCATCGACTATCTGCGCGGCGGCACGATGAAGCTGTATTGTGACTACACAAAGATAGGCAGGCAGAACGTGCGTTTCGTGAGCATCGGCGAAGACGCTACGCTTGTAAGAGACGCCAACGGCGACTTGCTGATAACAAAGATAACATTCAAGGTGAACGATCCTGTCACCGACATAACCCTTACGATATGAAAGAGCGTATACGAGTGTACCATAAAGACGGAAGTCTTCTGAACGACATGGAAGGCAATGCCGTGGAGCTTAGCGCCGTGGAGATGACGGACGGCTGGATGGAGGACTGCTTCGTGCAGACAACCATCGAAAGCGCGTACCCCATAAACTTCTCCATCGGCGACTACATCGTATACCGTGGCGAGCGCTATGAGCTGAACTACGACCCCGGCAAGGCGAAGACAGCAAGAGCAGGCAGTGACAGAGGCGCTTTCAGATACGAGAACGTGAAGCTGAACGCCTTGCAGGACGAGCTTGTGAGAGCGCAGTTTCTGGACGTGGTATTGGGAATGGAGAACACGGAAGAGCAGACGATACCCTACACAGCCCTTCCAAAATTCGGCTTCTACGTGCAGACCGTGGACGACCTCCTGGACCGCATACAGGCGAATATGGACGAGCAGATGGGCACAGGACTCTGGGCGCTGTACTCACGAAACAAGGAGCGCAGCCTGCAACGAGGCTGCGACGGAGCCGTATGGGAGGAGATGTACGGCGAGGGTACTACTGAGACCATCATAGACTCCACTGCTCTGACAATCGACAACCAGAACTGCTGGAACGCCCTCGCGTTAGTGAACTCGAAATGGGACATCAACTTCGTGGTGAGAGGACGCAATGTCTTCGTGGACACGACGGGACTGGAGGTTCCGTACGAATTTGTCTACGGCAAGCGCCGGGGTCTGTACGAGATAACACAGACCGCTGATGACAGCCAAGCCGTGACCACCCGTCTGCGTGCCTACGGAAGCGAGAAGAACCTTCCGACACATTACTACGCCAATCTGTGCGTGGATGTGTTCGGAGAGACATCGAAGATAAGTCATCTTGCCTCCTCGACGAACACCGTCCTGCATATAACCATCCCGAGCCTTAGCTGGGCAGCAGCGGGCAGCTACTTCACGTCAGTGAGAGACGGATCGACAGCGGAGAGCCGAGAATATAACGTGACGGTAAAGTCGGGCGACATAGAAGGCAGAGGCTATGCCGTGTCGTCAGCACGAAAAGAGGGCGAGGGGACAGTCACGATAATCCTGAACTCGTCAAACGACGAGTACGGAATGACGGTAAAGAACGTGGAGGACTTCTACACCGCAGTGATGAAAGAAAGAAAGGTGTACTTCCTTCAAGGCGTGAACAAACAAAGCTTCCCCTCGAAGAACATGATAGCCAATACTGACCAGATGCCGTCCCACATGGCAGTGACAAGGCTGATGCTGCCGGGCTTCCCCAAGATGTCCGTAAAGGAATGGTGGGACACGCAGGCTACCGAGGAAGAGAAGGCTTGGATAAACCCGAGCGGCAAGGAGCACCTTCTTTCCGAGCTGAAGAACCGTCCCTACGTGGACTCTGTGAACATCAAGGAGCTTGGCGTGAGAAACGGCAGCGTGATGTTCGATACGGAGAACAGGAAGGAAGGCATCATCGAGATATATCCGACCATCGAAGAAATGACGGTGGACGGACAGCGCATAGACGAGATAAACAGCGGTTCCGACATCAAGGACAACGGCATCTTTAAGGACGGACAGCCCGTACCGCCTTTCTCGGTGACGCTTTCCCCGAAGATAAACTTCGACATAAACATGCTGAAGAAGGAGGACTTCACAATCAGCATGAAGGACGGCAAGTGTGGCGGCAGAGAGTTTAAGGTGAACGGATCAGTGAAGGAGAACGGCGTATGGAAGCTGACCCTTGACCGTGTGAAGGACGACGCCTTAGAGCTGAACTTTCCGAACAAAGACTTCCAGATAGAAAGCGGAGACCACTTCGTGCTGACCGGCATAGAAATGCCCGACTCTTACGTGGAGGCGGCATCGGCAAAACTCCTGAAATACGCCCTCGCATGGCTGGACAAGAACGACTATACGCGATACGTGTTCGAGCCGAAGGTGGACGAGATATTCATGGCGTATCAGCATGACAAGGCGAAAGCAGACGCCACCGGCAAGACGGTGAGTCTTTACGAAACCCTCAAGGCAGGCAGTCTGCTGCACTTCAGCGACACGGACCTGAATATAGACAAGAGCGGCGTCATAGAGAGACTCATCATCCGTGAGGAGCTTGGCAGCATCCCCACTTATGACGTGACCATCAAGGAAGACAAGGATGTGGGAACGCTGCAAAAGATGCAGGACGCCATAGACACGGTCACGATGAGCGTGAAGTCGGGTCTCTCGTCGGCGCAGATAGAAGGTCTGATACGCAGCAGGGTAGCGAAATACTTCCTCTCAAAGACAGATCCCGACACGGCGCAGGACGTTATCCGCTTTCTTCGCGGTCTGACAATCGGCAGGACCGAGGACGGATATGGCGTGACGGGCGAGGGAGCTGCCACGCTGAGCAGCTGTGTGGTGGAGAGCGTGCGCAACGCTGAAGCTACTGACGAGGACCGAACCATCGTGGGCGGCAAGGGCTTTGAACTCTATATGGGCAAGGACGGCAAGAGCCATCTCTACATTGACTACCTGACGGCGAGGACGAAATTCTTTGCTGCGAGTGCGGAGGTGAGAAAGGTGAGCTATTCGGGCGGCACTACACTCTTCTCTAATGCCGGGTCTACGATTGTGAAGGTGGCTCACGTACTGGATGATGCAGGAGTGACTGTCGGCTACAAGTGCTATGCTGCTGCTGATGACGGCACAACGCGGACGGCTAACTGGTGGCATGTGGGCATGATGGCGCTGTGCCAGACCTTTAACGTGAAGGCTGGCGTGACGGAGAACCTTCAGAACCGCTACTACTGGCGCCTTGTGGTGGGCACGGGACAGGAAACATTAGAGGACGGCAAGCTGTATGACTACGTGATACTGTCAAACAAGAGGACGTTCATGGGCAGCGAGGCTTGCGTGCCGGTGACCTCGCAAAGGGTGATAGGAGCTGACGGGAAGGCGTTAGTGTTCGGCGACGTGATGATACAGGTGACCACAACGGGCGAGAAGCAGAGCTTAGCGGCGGTGTTCGAGGAGCAGGAAGGCAAGACAACCGACGACGGCAACAACGTCATAGCAAACCGCATGTTCTTCGGCTACGAACCAGCCGCGGACGGAGGAGAGCCTGACGTGCCGCAGCCTTACGACGTGATAGTACAGGCAGGAGACCAGATACAGTGGAACCGCTTCGGCAACCTCTACAAGCTGACGACATCGACGGAGGACGGAAGCGACAACGGAAACGCTCCTGGCATTGCGATGTATCATGCGATGGGTGCGCCTTACAAGGCGGGGGACACGGTGAATCCGTACCAATGGAAGACGCTGACTTCGTTAGATTCCCCTCTCCTTGTGCTCAAGAATGCAAAGAACTTCAAGTTCTTCACCGATGACAACCCTGACAATATCATCGACCCTGTGACGGTGACTTACGACCTTGTACCGTCTTCGGAATACATAATCCGCAGACCGAACTCGCAGACGGCGACACCGAACGACATTACCTTCACGCTTCGCAAGCGCACGGGCAACGTGACTGAGGACATGAAGGACGGATATGTGCTGACGGCGGACTACACTACCACTGCGGGCGAAAGCAAGAGCGGCGTGGCGATAAGCCGCCTGTCTGACATTGGCGTAAGCTTCTACCTCCTCGCTTCGGTGACGGTACGGGCAACTGTCAAGGCGGACAACACCACCGTGGCTCTGACACTTCCGATTCTCTCTGACGGCGCGAAAGGCGACACGGGCACAAGCTTTAAGGTGCTCGGCTACGCTCTTGCACATGTCAAGACATACGCGGAGCTACAGCAGATAACGCCTACGGACGGCGGTCTGTATCTTGTGGACGACACAACGGGTATGGAAGGCGGCGGAAAGAAGCCCTGCGTGGTGCAGTGGAAGAACGGCAAGTATATCGTGTGTGACTCAAACGACGGCGACTCGTATAAGATAGGCGAAATACTCTGGACAAATACTGGAACCTACTGGCTTGACATCGGCAGCGTGAAGGGAGAGGGTGTGGTGATATCGGACATGAGCGTGACGTACGCCATCTCTGACAGCGCTACGGTGACACCTACGGAATGGCAGTCAGCCATCATCGCCGCCACCGACGCGAAGCCCTATCTCTGGACGAGGACAACGGTGACCTACAAGGATTCGGAGGGAGAGCATACGACGGTGTCATACGCCATAGCCTACAAGGGCAAGGACGGCGACAAGGGAGACCCCGGAGCAAACGGCCAGGACGCGGTGGAGTTTATCGTCAAGAACGCTCCTCTTGTATTTGATACAGACCAGAACGGCGTGGTATCGGCAAGTGTCAGCAAGACTGCCACAATACAAGTGATGCGTTCCGGTAAGAACATCACATCGGAGGTGAGAAATCTTTTCCCAAGCAACAGCAACATAGGATGCGGAAAACCGACGCTGACAAAGCAGGAGGACGGCATAGGCGTGACGATATCGGGGGCTTCGATAAACAAAGACAGCACGCTCGGTGTGAGTGTGACGAGCGGATACGTTATCGTGTATATGACTATCGGAGGTACGCTGTACTCTCAGCAGATACCCTTTATGGTGAACGTGGCGAAGTTTACGGGCGCTATATCGGCTGACAACAAGAAGCTGCGGACGGACTATACGGAGCTGACGAACCGTGTTGGCACTGTGGAGACGGACGTAAACGGCATCCCCATCAAGACGCAGGGAGAGCTGACGAAATACACCTCGACCATTGAGCAGACGGCCCGTGAAATATCGCTGAAGGTGAGCACTGCCGTCGTCGAGCGACGCAACCTTCTCCCCGGTTCTGCCTTCCGCAAGCAGGGTGAGGGATGTGACTTTATGAGGTCGAAGATTGTGTGCAGTATGCCTTTTGACGGCACGAACATACTTTTGGCTGCGGAAGCGAAAGCGGCTGGTCCGCGATGGAACGGGGCTGGCAGCACGCGCAACATACATGTAACGAAAGGCAAAGAGTATACGCTGGCGTTCTGGGCGCGTGCAAAGTCGGTGGCAGTAAGAGTGCTGGGCGAAGTAAGGTGGAAAAAGTCTGCTACAGACACGAGTTATCCTGCGGGTTATGCAGGTCCTGCTGGCAGTGCAAACCTCGGTGTCGAAAGCGTATCGCCAGCAGAAGGCTGGCATTTGTACCGCCGTACGTTCACCGTCGCCGCCGATGCCGCCTACGAGTGGATTGACGTGTGCTGCTTCAAGGCTGACAATACAACGGCTAATGAGCAGGTTTACTTCGCCCGTCCGATGCTTATAGAAGGAAGCGCTGAAGATTACGTCTGCTGGGGCCTGTCGCCTAATGATTATAACTATATAGGCGGCAACCTACTTGACAACACACGCACGTTTACCAAAGGCGGCAATCTGACACGAATGGACGCTTCGGTGGTTAGCAATGTATCGTATAACAACGGCTGTTCCGTCATTTACGCTAACGCTGCGTCCAAGTTCATAGAGATGGCGCAGTGGAGTGTTGCTCCTTTTATCAAGAAAGACGAGGACTATATGTTTTCGTTCGTAGCGAAGGGTAGCGGTACTCTCAGTGTGTTCATGTGGAATGGCTCTAATCTAAGCATATTCGCCGAGGACAGCGAAAGCGCCACAACGAAGACCGACGTCGATGGTGCACGTAGCTTCAATCTTACAAGCGACTGGAAGCGTTATTGGGTGCATTGGCGTTCAGAGGGCACGGGATTACCTAACTACGCTCTTATACGCTGCGTGCAAGGCAGCAAGGCGTGGGTGACAATTCCGAAGTTGGAGGTCGGTGCAACGCCTACAGACTGGATAGAGGGCAAGAGTGGCTATGTGGAGGACAGTGGCTTGGCGGCGAAGATGCTGCGCACGGGCATCGACATCGAGAACGGCAAGATAACGGCTACGGCTGATACGTTTGAGGTGCAGGACAACAGAGGAAACACCACGGCAAGGATAACGGATGACGGCTTCTTTACGGGTTCGGTGTATGCTACGAACGGCTACTTCGATGGCCTTGTCCGCAATCAGAAGCGTATCATCACAAAAGACAACTTTTTGGAGTATTTCGAGAAGGACGCTTATTCTGGTATGGACGATGCGTATAACCCAATCTGGGACAAGATAGGGTCGAATTTCGTCATACAGTCAACTCTCGAAGATGCGGACGGAGCTGCGGCGTACTTACAGCTTGTTCTTCCGACGGCTTATCCCGTAACGCATCCTTACGAAGACGGACGCTATGAGCGGGCACGTGAGGTGGTGGGCAACACCATCATCATCCGCTGTGAGAGCGAGCAGAGCATTGTGCTCTACGGAACGTCAAGGACAGCTCCGAGTAATGGCGATGCAATTAGCACCCCATACACCCTCAAGAGCGGCTACATAGCATATCTGACGTGCAAGCTGAAGAACGTGGGCAGCAGCTTGGAAGAGGAGGAATATGAGATGGTCTACTGGGAGAGAGCGGTGAGAAAGGCGCTGCCATAATGAGCCTCGCTGAGGCTGCTTGCTCGGCTGGCGAATAATAAATAACAATTACTAATTAATAAATAATAAAGACGGATGAAGAACATTGTACGAGGCAATGACTTTACGCTGCGGATTCCCGTCAGGAAGATGGTGAACGGGGAGAGCTTCGCCTTTCCGCTGCCGGGCTGCGAGGAGGTGGCGGTGAACGTCGTAAACAGCTATCGCCGTGTGTCGCTGTCATACACCATCGACGTGAAGGAGGACAATGTGCTGAACGCACGTGTGGAAGGCGACAAGCTTGCCTGTGGGGTGTATGCCTTGGAGGTGAAGGGCAAGCTGTTCGGCAACGACTGGCGCTCTAACGAATACGAGCAGTTCGGCATCGTGGACAACAACGCTGCTGGAGACACGGTGTTTGAACCGCAGGAGGGTGAGGACTCGGTGGAAATGGACACGGCCATGGTGGTGCTGGCTCCTGATGTGGAGCTGACAAGTCTTATAAACGGCGCTAACGAAGCCATAAAAAAAGCGGAGCAGACCGAAGCTGACATCGCCAAGAGCGAAACGGCGCGAACGGAAGCGGAAGAACAGCGCAAGGAATCGGAAGGAAAGCGCGAAGAATCGGAAATCCTGCGTGAACGAAGCGAGACGGAGCGCGTACGTCAGGAGAAAGCCCGTCAGGCGGCTTCTGAGAAAGCCATCGCTGACATGACGGAGGCAAAGGAGGCCGCTGTTAGCGATATGGAAGCGGCGAAGAACAAGGCTGTGGCTGAGTGCGAACAGGCGGTGAAGGACGCACATGTGGACATAGCTTATGATCCTGACAACGGAAGCATCGTAATAACAACTGGAAAGGAGGAGTAAGGACGTATGGCTGACAACAACATGATAAACGTGGTGGCTCTGACGGAGGCTGCTGAGCTGAAGGACGGCGACACGCTGCTGCTTATCCGTGATGACGGACAGGGCGGCAAGACATGCTACCGCATCGAAGGACGGTCGTTTCACGGCAAGAGCGCCTATGAGGTGGCGAAGGAGCAGGGCTATGAGGGCACGGAAGAGGAGTGGAACGAACAGGCGGTGAAGGTGGCAAACTTCGACGTCAGCTTTGACTCTGAGGACGGAAGCATTGTGATAAGGAAATAAGCAACAATAAAAAAAACAAACAGATTATGGCAAAGACAGAAACAAGGGTGAAATCAAGGCTGGCGAGGCGTACAGCGCTACGCAAGCCTATCGTCTGCATGACTACATCGTGCTGGACGGCGTGACTATCTACGCTTGCAAGAAGGTGGACCCGGCAACGATGACGTGCGTGGGCCATCCGCTGACGGACACGGCGTATTGGGACAAGTTCATGGACATTGCTGACTTTAAGACGGCTGCTGAAAAAGCCACGGCTTCCGCTAACGCTGCTGCAAAGAGCGCTACGGACGCAGCAGGAGCGGCAAACACGGCGAAGACGAACGCTGACAAGGCAACGGAGGCTGCGAACACTGCCGCATCCGCTGCTAACACAGCAAAGACAAATGCGGACACGGCTACAACGGCTGCGAACGCTGCTGCTGCGGGAGCAGAGAAGGTGAACGCCACTATCACAGCCGACAACGTGCTGAAGGTGACGGACAGAACAGGTGCGGAGAAGACTCTCGAGCTTGTGAATCAGGCGGAGGCGGCTACCATTAAGACAGAGTTGGCTGGGAAGTTCGACAAGGATTCTGTGGTGCAGGAGCCTGGAGGTGCAGAGGATAAGGTGATGTCACAGAAGGCGGTGAGTTATAAACTCAGTGACTTAACAAGCTGTGTTAATAATGTTATGAGTAAAACAGATTTTAATTTGGCTATGTCAAGTAGTTTCCTTCGCACTAATCTTTGTAATCAGAATGCCCCAGATTTTAAAGATGGTT
>ERZ1034871.821-NODE-821-length-17291-cov-5.797749_pt1 | contig 17291 bp, 8 predicted proteins | sample MGYA00520631_ERZ1034871 | MGnify/ENA primary metagenome ERZ1034871 (study PRJEB33766, sample SAMN09781721) | gut metagenome | biome: gut microbiome | host: Homo sapiens | place: Madagascar | study: EMG produced TPA metagenomics assembly of the PRJNA485056 data set...
AGTCTCTGCCCTTTCCGTCCTCAAAGTAATCATTGCTCTCAAGCACGAGGATTGGCCTGAGCATCATGTCCCATCCGTTTACGTTCCAGTTGCCGGTCTTTCCGCCACGTATCATGCCTAGGTCTATGAACCTGCGCATCACTTCATTGGTAATTCGCTTCACGTCCTTCCCTATAGCCAACATGGTTTTTGTGGGATGACGACAAAGATAATCTGCCAGATAGTCATAAATTGTCGCAAGGCGAAATCCGATATCATCGTGTATCTGTTCATAATCATAATAACCGAGGATTCCACCCCCTGTCCATCCACCTTTACCTTCCACATCTTCTGGTGTTTCATTGATAACCGGCTTCATATAATACACGCCCATAAGGGCTTGACAGAATATGTCAGCAGCAAATCGAGCATACTTATCCTCTTTGGTATTCCAAAAGACATAAGCTGCCTCTATTGCCAACTGCAATATTTCACCATTAATGCTTCTTACCGAATGTCCTGAGTGGTTATAATCTATCCATTTTTCTTCATCCGTTTGGGAATCTTTACACAATAAATCACCAGTTTCATTGTAGGGAGTCAACTCTTCAAGTGCGGGACGCTTCCATTTATTCCATGTACGTTCACCTGGAAGACGGAGTGTAGGAACAGGTGCATTACCTTCGCCACGCAACCATCGCTGTCCTCCTATATAGCATTGCGTATATCGCTCCCCTTCTTTCCAATACATTGCCATCCTTGATAAAATCCATTCTGGGCAGATAAGGTGTCGGTTGACAAGAGTATCTATTTTCGCTTTAACTTTTTCTACATTTTCATTGATTGCATTGATAACAGGGACACGTGTTCGGAACGTCTCTACGATTTCCGCATTGAACATTTTGGGAGCTTCACCATTGTTATAACAGAGACTTACCGCTACAAAGTTCTCTTTTCCTTCATTCAACCAACATTCTGGTATATAATAGTCATGTTGGGGGCCTTGTTGCCAACATCGCCCAATACATTTTCCATTGACATAGATAAATCCATTTCCAATATGGCTCAAACGAAGATGATAGATGCTGTTGCCATTTGTTTTAAATTTATATCTATACCATTTAGTCAGTCCTTGCTCTTTGGCTTTCAAATCCCCATTAGGTTGGGACAAATTCTTCCCACTCTCAAATTCCGTATTAGCAAACCCGAGTGCTACATCCCGACCATTTACTTTTACATATCGTGGTCCGAAATCCCAATATTGTTCTACCACCTTATTGGTATGATGGTGCAAACCTGGACTAAGATAAAGCATATAAACTACTCTAGTTTTCCCTTTTGTTCCTGGTAGGCGGAAAGTTATCTTATGTTTGTCTGCCGAACTAGCTGCAATGATTTTCCCATCACACATCATCACAACTTGGTCTGCAATAGAACCATTCACCTGTTTGTTACCGACATAACCTACTTCTACCATTTGCCCCTCCTTTGCTCTAAAACGAAAATAAATGGGATGATAGCCATAGATTCCTAAATCATTTACTGTCTCATGATTCTTTAAAGCTGTCCATTTTTGGGGTAATCTGTCCCAAAATTCACTAACGGCAGTAAGAGAGCGTTGATGAATTTCTGGTTTGCGGTCCTTTTCCATATTACAAGACGGGAACCATCTGCCACTTCTTTGACCAGCAGGCACATAGTAAACAAGAGAGCCAAATGGTTCTAGTTCATAATCAAAGCTACAACCATCAACATTGATGGTGCCTCTATGCCAAATTGTGCGCTCCTCTGTACGCACAAAGAAGTATCGATCACCATTAGCTGCCATTCTCAAAGAGACATGAATAAGTGAGTCACTTGTCTCCGCAACAATATTTTTAAGATTAGCACGCGCTATCTTCGTCCCATGTTCTTTCAAGAAATCTGCCAAATTCTGCAATCGATCATATCTAGGTCTAAGACTTCCATCCTCCCCAATTGCCGCAGCAAAATCATAGGTAGTGGTTGCCTCTCGCGAAGCCCAATCATCGAAGTTTGTACCACCCACCATCATGTAGAAATTCAATGCACAAAATCCACGTTGCAAGGCATACAGTGTAAGATTCTGAGTTTGCACAGCCGATACTCCATCCTGTTCCGCACTCAGTTTTCCACCAATAGCACTATACCACCCACCCTGCAATTCACCAGAAATAAGTGGTTTGCCAGGCATAGTTTGAAGTTGCTGATTGATTAATCTACCAAAACTTTTTTCTATCTGCCAACGAGGATAGCTATTTACCATATCGACACAGCCATTCAAAGGACCATCCTTACAATCACGTGCTTCAGAGGTCCAACAAGTAATGAAAGGAACCTCTATTCCATTTCGTCGTGAAACAAGAGCCAAGTGTGTCAAGTAATTTCTCTTTGCCTTATTTGACACCCATTTCACTCGATTATATTCATTCTCAATCTGCCAAAATATCACTCCACCAGTATCAGGCTTTCTACACCATATTTGATGTGGAGCCACCACTTTTGCCACGGCCTTGTACCAGTGCTCACTCCATTTGCAGAAATCAGGGTCATCACTTTGGAGCCAGACCTCTGACTTTGTAAAAGAAGGTCGTTTACGCATCAGCCACTGAGGGAATCCTCCACCCTTCCATTCTGCACAGATATATGGGCCAGGACGCACAATAACATATAGTCCTAAATCCTCCGCCAACTTTAAAAAGCGTTCAAGCTCTCCGAGGTCAATTTTCGAGAAGTCCCGAATTGAAGTCGGCATTTTTCGCTCATGCCAGTTCCAAGGAACATAAGTCTCTACCGTGTTACAGCCCATATCTTTCAGCTTTACCAAACGGTCGCGCCAAAGCGGTTCAGCCACACGAAAATAATGCATAGTACCACTGAGTATAAATACATCTTTCCCTTCTAACTGAACGCAGCGATTATCCATACAAACACGGTCTGGATGGAGGAACACCGTGTCCTCCATCGCCGACCAATCGCTTTGTTCTACCTCTTGCATTGAAGTTTGGCTATTCATTACTGCTATATCCGTAATGTTTTGGGCCGAAACAAAGGTTGGCAACATTGCCAATAACATGTAAAAGATTCTATTCATCTCATACTTTTTTATCTAACGACTTTCTTTCCATCAATAACATAAAGTCCATGACTTGTTTGAGATGGAGGCACTTGTCTGCCATCAATAGTATAAATGCGCTTATTTTTCCCTTCTATAACAACTTTCTTAATCGAAGTACTAATTGTAGATTCAACTTTCAGATTTTTAATGTTGGCAGTATAATTTCCTGGCGAACTTAGAAGTTCTAGTTTCATTGTCAGGCTCTGCGAATTGGGCAATTCAGGAAGTTCACAACTGAAAGTTTTATAAGTTGACCATTTTCCCGTGTTATCTATAGCAACTTCTTTTTGAAAGATTTCAGCATCACCATCCAACACTATTACCAACGTCCTCACAGCATCTTTATTGGTAGCTGCCTCAAAAGACAACGTATAAGCCTGCTTGGTCGCATTTGATAGTTGAAACAAGATAGAGGAACCATGCCTACTATTCCAAACTGTACCATCAGCCACATTACCTTCTGAGGATGTAAACGAAGCTGTTGCATTGGCTAGAGCTAAATTCCTAGGAATCGCTTGAATCTTTTGTGCAAAAGAAACAACAACTCCAAAAAACAAATATAAAAACAATATTATTTTTCTCATCATTCAAAAGTATTTAGTTCATTTATCACAGAGTCACCCCAATACTTGTCGAGGTGGCTCTGCTAGTTATTCATTTAAGGCTTTACCATACTAAATGCCCCACTAGGATTACCCTCCAACAATTTGACATCATCAAAACGGATGGTACGATCGCCTCCTAATGAGACATAGAGACCAAACTTTGCCCCCAAACTTGCGCCTTTATATCCATCTCGATCCACGTTATTCAAGTGGGTGTCATCTATCCATTCTCCGAAGCCGAAGCTCACATTTCCAGAATCATAGGAAGGTTTACTTTCCTGCATACCGTCACCCATCCAAACTTTTATCTGTCCTTTGCCATTGCGTCCCGCACGGAAATAAACAACTACAGGAATCCATTTGTTCCATTCTACAGTACCTACAGTACCCTTAGTTGGGTCAATGAGGGCATAACGATGAGACATCATCAACTTATCCTTGTCAATAGACAAATGACCAGCCCAACTATTTTCATTGCCATTGTTAAATATTTGAGCTATAATCGATCCGTCTATATCCTTAGGAAACTTACCCTCTGGCAAATAGAAACGGAATCCATACCATCCCTCACTATTTGTACTGAAGCCACAAGTAAGTTCACATCCACGGCGCTCACGACGGTTGTCCGCATCTAGTGCTGCCTGATTATAATAAAATTCCGCACACTGATCGACAACTTTTATATAACAAGGACTCCAAGCCCAAGATGGCGAGAAAGGAAGTATAGACTCACCAGTGTTAAAATCATTGGCATACATGTTATAGTCATTTATTCCTACCTGAATGCCACTTTGATTTTGGTCTTCAGCATAATGCAATACCACATTTTGTGCATTTCCTACCCAAGACGTACCTTCTGCCCAAAAATATGTACGCATATAATACTGCTGACCAGCTTTCAACTTAAACGGACCATATTTATGCTCATCATAAGTCGCCCAACCTTGCTTTTGCATCTGCTGCGAGAGGGCTGTATTTGGAGATCGTTTTCCCAGTTCATCCATATCCGTACCCATATCTATATTTAGATAGCAACTATAACCTTGATTGGTGGCTGTTTGGGCGTTCACGTAATAAAGGCCATCCACATCCACCTTACAAGGGTAAACAAGCCAAGCTCCTCGTTTCGTGCTTCCTATAGAATTGTCACTTGCGCTAAAACTACCCGATCCACTCTCATATTGTGCCAGATTGAAGTAATAATCAGGAACATCCACAAGAATTTGTCCTACCTCAAATATTGGACCTTGAATTGTCTGAATGTCAGCAAACTGAATGCTGATGGGAGCACTCTCAGCACCTTCTGGAACAACGACCGTAATTTCTGTGCTACTATTAGAAACGACTGATGCTTCCACCACTCCAAAGAACACCTTAATATCTTCAGCTGGAATATCAAAGAAGTTACGTCCAGAAATGACTATTGTTTCTCCCACAGGTGCACGATTCACAGAATATTTCTCTATTGCTGCACTTGGGATAAAACGGAATTCATCACCCGAGAAGCCATAGTCCTGTTCTCCTACAACCACTCCAATACGACCAGAACTTGCATTTTCTGGTACACGAATAACTATAGATGTGGCAGAACGACTTACGATTTCCGTAGCTTGAGCTTCATTAAAATACACTCGGGCATCGTCAGTAAACCCCTCCCCCTCAATCGTCACCTCAGTTTGAGGGAGTCCTTCCAATGGGGAGAATCCTGTTACTTTTACACTTCCCACACTAACACCATCATGATCGCTACAACTTGCAAAGAGACTCAGCATTAGCATAGATACCCACACATATAAAAAACTAGTTACCTGTTTCATTTTTATGATCTCCTTTCTTAGTTATACAACTCCAAGAACTTCAAGCATGCGGTGCCACCTGTTCCTGCGTCATTCAAAAGAACGACGCGAATGTAATATGTACCAGGTTCTGTAACAGAATATCCGCTGAACGTTAGTTTATTGTCGAAATTATTCCACTTACCATTGTTCACTATATTCTGAGTATGGCTAGCATCAAGACTTGAAGCATCTTTCAATGTCTCCAAATCACGACTCACCTCCACATTGCATTTCACGCCACTATTCGAAGTCGCCGTAGCACAACCCAATACATAACGTGCCGCATCGGTAAGATCTGCCTTAAAAATAACCATGTCGCCAGAGGTACAATCCCAAAGAGCAAAACTCTTGGCATTCTCATTTCCCTTATAATCTGGATTTTTCCCCATCTCACCAAGTGCAGAGCCGCTCCCATTTTCACTTGCATAATCACATGGATTTGACGTTCCCGTATGATAGATTACATCACGACAAGTCAGAGTAGAACGATATGTACCAGATTGATAGTTGACGAAATCATCAATGACTATCGTATAAACTGCGGATTTTCCATTAGCTGCAGTAACCAAATACTTATATTCCTTTCCCAATTCAAAACTACCTCTTTTACCCATTATTGGCGCATCGCCAAGAGGAGTAATTTTAGCAGCAGAACTGATGACAGCTGTCAAGTATAGCCCATCAAGTTGAACGTTCTTTCGTACATCAGAAGGGAACGATGAGCTCATTGGTGGCACTGTAATAGACAGATGTATCTCATTATTTTCATCAGGAGTGTTGCGACTAAGAGTCAGCTGCTGGCGAGCCAACTGGTCATACCCATTGGCATTTTTGGTCAACCATCTATACTCCATGGTAATAGAAGACAGTTCACACAAGTCTGAGTTCTCTATATCATCGAGGCCAGACTTCAAGCAGGAGGTCAACATAGTTACACATCCCACCACTAAAAGCCATATTATCTTTTTCATTGTCATTTGTCTAATTAATTATACAATTTACTCTTTAAATATACCTTTTACAATCACTAGTATCTAGGATTTTGTTCGTAGTTAGGATTAGCCGTTCTATATTTCTTTGCTATCGGATATAGGTAACGATAACGATTAAATACCATTTTATTGGCATCTACCTCAAATGGCAATTCCACATACTGATAGCTAGACCCATCAGAAGAAATATCCAGTTTCTTCATGTTGCCTCTGTTCAATTGTTCCAACACCTCAGCATTTTTCTGATTGATACCATAACGCAACAAGGTGAAATAACGGTCATTCTCTAACATCAACTCCGCATTGCGCTCATCGAGGTATATTTTCCACAAGTCATCTTGCGTCTCTGTCTGCAAAGCAGGAAGACCTCCATGCGTAGTTCGTGTTCGATTGATATATTTGCGAGCATTTTCCCAATCATTCTTCAACAAATAAGCCTCAGCCGCATTCAACAAAGCCTTAGAAAGACGCAAGCAAACGCGATGGAAACCAGACAAGTCGGTAGAGGTCCAACTCTTTGTCTGTGGTACAGATTTCACAAAAAGATACCCTGTCACTGCGCCATAAGTATTGTTGAGTGCCTTGAATGAACTAGGATGCATATTGCCACCTTGTCTAGAATCAAACTTATTGCCAAAATAAGTGCCACCATCATAAGCTACAGTTTCATAAAAACGCTTGTCACGATTCTCATACATCAGCTCCGAAATGTTGTTGATGCGATAAGAAGCAGCCTCAGCATTGAGTTTGCGAGTACCATCTTCCGTCTCCTCTACGTACCTTTTGAAACGTTGTGATTCTTCCCAACGGCGTGCCTTTCCATCCAAATCCACAACATAGAACGTTTCCTCGACAACAGCTGGATTTGGTGCCAAAGTTTGCCAACCACTAGATGGTGTAAAACCAGAATAAGGTTCCCCATCATATTTCTTGATAACATCAGACTTCAGATTATCTGTCAACATTGTTGGCAAATAGCAATTGATTTCCACCATCTTATCATTTGACAATGGATAGAGTCCTGGAGGGGTAAACTGAGTAAGAATGGCTTCTTTTGGACTACCAGACACATAATCCAAATCATTAAATTGGCGAGCCCAATCACTACCAGATGCCTCCAACTGATATTGTCCAAGAGCCTCCAAACGCTCCACGCTATTGATAACACCATTGAGATATGGCGTAAGATCTACAGACTCTTGAATCCCATTAATCATGGCGTACTTAATGTAGGCAGCCGCATTGAGATATACCTCAGACAGAAGAGCATAAGCAGCACCCTTATTAGGACGACCAGAAGGTGACTTCACACTCAGAAGCTCCGCAGATTTCTCCAATAAACTAATACTATAGTCAAATGTCTCCTTTATGGAAGCACGAGGCAAGGACAACTCGTCATTTGGAGTCAATGTATGCTCTATGATTGGATAACCGCCAAACGATTTTGCGCGGGTTGCATAAATAAGCCCTTTGCCAAAATATGCCTGTCCCAGCAAGTCTTCTTCTACATCTTTTTTGAACCCACAGCCAGCAGTCAACTTATCAATCGCAATATTACAACGGCGAATATCAATAAAGTTATCAAAGAGACCATAATCCGTATTTTCGGTCCACCCTGCGTCATTTCTCACCGCTACACCATTACGATTCCATCGAGTATAGACATTATCCGAGACGACATCAGTTCCTGGTGTCAACGGACCTGCATAAAGTGAAAACCAAGTCTCATTCTGATAATCTTGGCGACCTGTCGCATACCAAATACGATTCAAGTAAGACTGAGCCATACTGGCATCGCTCCATACCATATCTTCTGTGACTAAATCTAGAGGAGCCTTATCTAAGACATCGCTACAACTGCTAACTGCCAGCCAAGAAGCGATAGCTACGATATATATTGAAATATTATTTCTTTTCATATTGTTGGAATATTAAAAACCTAAATTAACCATTACTGAAAAAGTCCTAGTTGTAGGATAAGCTGCTGTTTGGACTGTAGATGTATCATTAATAGGGCCCGTCTCAGGATCACCATATTTGAGTGAAGGACAAATTGTCAAGAGATTCGTGCCAGTAAGACTGACGGATGCCGTAGAAAGCCAACCTATATTTTTCAATACTCTATTTTTAAGATTGTACGTGATACTGAGATTCTTCAAACGAGCATAAGTCTTGTTGATACGCCACAATGAAGATGAAGCTCGGTTATACTCACCATTCCATACACCATAATCATTGTCGGCACGTGGATATTTGGCATCTTCATTTCCTGCATAGAAGAAATCCAACTGATCCTTATAGTATATCTTGTTCCAACCAGTACCTTTCACATTATTATGAATGATACCATACTGAGGTCCCGAGCCTTGAATCAGTCCTTCCAAAGACCAATCCTTCCACTGAAGACTGAAAGGAATACCCCATTGCATGATACTTCTACGTGGTTTGTTGTCATATACCATATCCTCTGAATTAATGACACCATCACCATTGACATCAATATACCTCACATCACCTGGCATCATGCTTGTTCCTTCATTTTGTATCGGAGAGTCCAAAAGTTCCTCTCCTGTTCTGAAGAGTCCGTCATATTGATAGATCAAGCCACCTTGTCCGATGGTAACATGCGTAGTACGCTTGTTAGGATTTGCAAGAGCCACTTCATCGTCACCCTGTGCATATTTTTCCCACAACTGATCATAGAATGTCAAATTGGCTCCCACACTATACGACACTTGCCCTATCTTATCTTTCCAAGAGAGAGAGAACTCTGCTCCTGCTCGGCGGAAGGCATCGTCTGATTTCACCTTTGGTAAACCATACGTGTAAGTATTTCCATTACGTCCCGTTTGGTTACCCAATGTTGAGTTATATCGATCAATCGGATTAATCAAATACCCTTTAGTACAACGGAAGAAATAATCTGCAGTACCCATCAGACGATTATTAAAGAATCCAAAGTCAACACCTATATTCCACGTTGTCGTTGTGTACCATGTCAAATCAGTACTTGTAAGAGAAGCTGGAGAAGTCGTTGGTTGCAACTGTCCGCCTATATAAGCACCATTTTGGTTAACAGACCAATTGGATAAGTATGCAAAACGGGATGAGGTTTCACCAATCTGACCTATTGAGGCACGCAGCTTCAACATATCTAATCTGAAAGCCGACTTTACATTCTTCATGAAATTCTCCTCAGAAATCATATATCCCAAAGCAGCAGAAGGGAAGAATCCCCAACGGTGTCCTTTGGCAAAGCCATCATTGCCGTCATAACGGCAACTTGCCGAAAGCAGATATTTGCCTGCATAGTCATAGCTTATAGTACCTACATATCCTAGACGACCACCTTCTCCTGCCGTACCATTATTAGTCTGACCATCTGTAGGACCAGCAAATAGTTCGTCAATAGGCGTATAATAGTTGATACGAGATCCCGTAAGAGTCTCATAATAATTCTCACGTTGATTATAGAACAAGCCAACAGACAGACTATGCTTGTCAAAAGAATTGTCATATTTAAGACCAGCGTTAAACTCATAGGTCCAACTATACCCTTGCGTCTCTGATAGTTTAGGACTAGTAGTTGTCACTTGTGTGCCATCCTCATTGTACGTTGGCACATTGCGTGTCCAATACTTATCACGAGAAGAACCAAGACGATAATTTCCCCAAAATACAGCTTTCAATCCTTTTATCCACTTGATATCCCAATCAAGCGACAAATTGAGATCTGTACCGAAATTAAACTTCTTTGCATAAGAGCCATCTGTATCAGCATAAGCAGCAACAGGACTACCTGGCGCATAAGAGCCATCACTATTATATACCTTGTCCAAAGGACTCAATTGCTGGACACCCGTAGAATTATTGAAAACAGACGCATTGCCATATGATTTATTGTCCACAAGATAAGGTCGGACATCAAAAGACATTTTCACACCTGCTTTTCTCCAAAAATGAGTCAGCTTAAGGTCTGCACTATAAGTTTTATAGTCCAGAGGCGAATTACTTCCTGCCACATGCTTTTGCAAAGATCCTTGGTCATACACAGAGAAAGACATACGGTACTGCGTATCTTCCGAACCTCCGTCAAGAGTGAGGGTATGACGTTGAGAGAAGGCACCCTTCTTCACAAGTGTATTCCACCAATCAGTATTAGGATAATCATTAAACTCCCCACTCAATATTTTAGCAAGCACAATTTCCGAGTAAGGCTTTGCCTCTCCCATATAGTCACTAATGGCATTGTGCATCGTGGCATATTCATAAGAATTGAGTTTGTCACGCTTTACAAGCGGCGTATTATACTGCCCATCAAAAGTATAATTGATGCGCATTTTTCCTTGTTTTCCCTTTTTGGTAGTTACCACTATGATACCATTGGCTGCCGAAGCACCATAAACAGCACTAGAAGCAGCATCCTTCATCACTGACATAGATTCAATGTCTTGTGACGCCAAACGCATAAAGGCACTTTTGTCTTGCACGATTCCATCTATTACATACATAGGGTCACCACCACCACGAATAGAAATGGAAGGTGAGGAATCAGGACCACCAGAACTATTAGTGACAATAAGACCTGCCACACGTCCTTGGAGGGCATTACCCATATCCTTGTAACCACCCATATTTTCCACTTGCTTCATATCGACATTGGTTACAGAAGCTACCATCTTGCGCTTTACGGTAGAAGTATATGCCATAACCACCACCTCATCTATCACCTTACTATCAGTTTCAAGCACAATGTCAAAAGTTTTCTTGCTACCGACTTTCACTACTTGTGGTTTGCAACCGACATAAGAGATTTCCAGAACTGAAGCTGGCGATTTCACCGTCAAGGCAAAATTACCATCCATGTCCGTCACGGTTCCACCTTTAGAACCCTTTTCACTTACCGTAGCACCAATCAATGTTTCACCAGTAACATCCTTGACGACACCAGTAATTTTTACTTGCGCCATCATAGGTTCCGAAAGAGCCATAAAAAACGCAGTCGTTGCTAATAGTCTGAAATGTTTCATTCTTTTATTTTGTTTTTAGTTATTATGTATTATTGCTCACTCATCAGCACACAACTCCATGGAGACAGCTGCTTCTTCAAGACTAATACACCATTAGCATCAGCCTTAACATATTCCTTTTGAGTGTCCCATGCTTTCTGACGCAAAACATCTAGTTGTTGACGGCTAGGAGAATGAGGCTTTCCCATATTGCACCATTCTTGATAAGCATATCCATGATTTTCATCGAGCGTCTCTAACACAAACCAAGCATTTGGTCTTAGTCCTTTCAATGTCAAGTCCAGAGTTTTCGATGATGCCTTCATGAAATCTTTAGCATGAGCCGCAGAGGGAACTTCTTGTTCATATTCCATTGGATAGTTGTACGCTATTGCAGTTATCTTTCCCGTTTTGGAGCTTTTGCTCACAACTAACGGATCCGTATTGTATAATTGTTCATCTCCCAACGCATTCAACATGCGATAGGCATGAAACGAAGGTTTTACGATACCTTGGAAATTTATCAACCCGAATCCACCATGGAAAATATCCGCACCACCACCTTTTTCCTCAAATATATCTGTAAAAGTCCAATACATCACCGAGTTGACCATATTTTGGCATTCAAGTGATGCTTTGATGATATAAGCCGCAGGTGGAAGTAAGTCGTGCATCACATCCCGACTATTGGGACTGGTACTCCATTCAGTGATATGAATCTCTGCATTGGGGTATTTGCTGGCACCTATTGTCTTACGAAGCCAGCTGAGGTCATCTTTCAGAGAATGCACGTATCTTACCGCATCCTTTCCTTTCTTGCTAATGGGATCCAATGCATAATCAGTAGGATAGGCATGGCAAGACACAAAGTCACAAGGCAACTTTTCCTTGGCACAGAATTTGAGGAATTCCTCTATCCACACACCCTTCCATTGCTGCTTATTAATGTCGCCTTGGGAATAGAACACTGATTTTGTATTATCTGTTCGTTCTCCTTTATGACGCTCATCCGCAATGAAGTTGCTCGTAGCCGGGCCTCCTACACGAAGACGAGGGCTCACGCTTTTGATGGCTTCAGCTGTGGTCTTATACAAGGCGAAATAGTCACTTTTTGTGCCATCAAAGAAGCCAAAATCCAGATTTGGTTCGTTCCACACCTCAAAATACCACTGGCTTATTTCACCAATGCCGTATCTTTCTATCAAATGTTCGCAAAATGCCTTCACAAGTCGATGCCATTTGGGATAACGAGAACGGTCGGCTGTCACTCTATTTTGGTACCACATCTGCAACTTTGAATGATCCGCTGCTATTCCCTTGGGAAAGAAGGACAACTCTACAAATGGACGAATCCCCATATCCAACAAACGATCATACACCTCATCTATATACTGCCAATTATACCGAGGCGTACCATCTTTGCCTTCAAAATAGACAAACATATCATCATCGAAGAGTCCATGCATTCGCAAGTAACGGAAGCCTCCATCATGCTTCGCCAACTTCAACTGTTCTACCCAAGAAGTACGCAGTCCTTCATTGGCACGCCCCGCACAAACACCAACACTCCAAAAATGATCGAGAGGCTGCGGTTTCACTTGATTTAAGTCAACCATTTGCGCCTTAGATGCAAGACTTGCTAACATTAAGGCTACAGCCAAAACATACTTTCTTTTCTTCATATTCCTATTATTTTATTATCTTGTAATTATATAATCTGCGCCAGCCTGAGTATCTATATCATATTCATAGACTTGCGGCAATATAGGCATTTGAGGGTATTTCAATTCAGCACTCACTAAAGGCTTCTTAATTGCAGGACGCAAATAGAAAGGATTGTCATTTTCACCTCTTGCCATGCGCAAGCCCTCACCTTTCAACGGTATATACGAACGAATACGCAATAGTCCCCCCCTACGCGAATGGATCTTCGCCTTCAACAACTGTCCACCTTGCCATTCCATACTTACTACAAAGCCACCACGAGCAACCAGACCACGGATGCTACCTTCCGACCATTTGTCAGGTAAAGCTGGCAGCAAATGCAACGCACCATCGTGGCTCTGCATAAGCATCTCAACCACTCCACTTACATACCCTAAGTTGCCATCTATCTGGAAAGGAGGATGGGCATCAAACAAGTTAGGGTAAGTGCGCCCTTCAGGATATTTCTTTCGTTCAGCATCAGATGGCAACAGTTTCAACATATTCTGAATGATGCGATAAGCATGATTTCCATCAAGCAGACGCGCCCAAAGATTGATTTTCCAACCAATAGACCACCCCGTAGCCTCATCACCACGTTGAAGAAGCGAGTTGCGAGCTGCCTGGAAAAGCAATGGATGCGTATATGGGGAAATCTGCGCCGATGGGAAGAGACCATAAAGATGGGATATATGCCTATGATGGTCATTGGGGTCATCCACATCCTCAAGCCATTCTTGCAACTGGTTGTACCTTCCCACCTGCATAGGTGGCAACTGAGAAATCACATTTACGAGCGTATCTTGCCAAGCCTTTTCTACATCCAACAAGCGAGCCGATTGCAAGGCTTGTGACAAAACATCAAAGGTAATTTGATTATCCATCGTGCAACCTGCTACCACCGACACACCATTGGAGTTCTCCGAATTGCCAGGACCATGTTCTGGAGATAGGGATGGAGTCGTCACAAGCCATCCATACAGAGGATGACGCACCATATAATCTACATAGAATCGAGCCGCTCCTTTTATGACAGAATACACACTCTTAAGAAATTCATAGTCTCCCGTATAAAGGAAACGCTGCCAAAGATGAGTAGAAAGCCAACCACCACCATTTGGCCACATTCCATAGAAAGCAGCATCTACTTCACCAGAAGAACACCAAATGTCAGTATTGTGATGTGACATCCAACCCCTGCAGCCATACATGGTGCGAGCTGTCTCCGCTCCACTCTTAGACAAATTTCTGAGAAAATCAATCAATGGCGTATGACATTCCGAAAGATTCGTCTTCTCCGCCATCCAATAATTCATCTCAGTATTGATATTGATAGTGTACTTTCCATCCCAAGGAGCCAAGAGATCTTTATTCCATATTCCTTGCAAATTGGCAGGCTGACCTTCTGGTTGAGAAGAACAAATAAGCAGATAACGGCCAAAATTAAACATCAAGGCTGGTAGCGATGTATCATTTCCCTCACCCACGAAATCTCTTACACGCAAGTCGGTATCTTTTCTCTTAGCTTGAGTTTCTGGTAGAAGAAACGACACTCTATCAAACTGTTGACGATATTTCTGTATATGCTTAGCCAACGCCTGCTCATAAGGACATTTGATAGCAGATCTTAGCAAATGGGTAGTCCTTGCTTCTTCGTCACCACTTACATCTTGATAATTGCAGAAATTGGTAGCCAAAGATAGATACAAGGTGACAGAATTGGCATTTTTAACCGTCAAGATGCTATCATTGATAGAAACTTTTCCCCCATCGTTGGCAACATACAACTGGGTTTCCATACGTACCATTCCTTTTATTCCCTCATGGTCTTGTCCTTTCCCACGCAAGACCAAGGTTCTACCCCGATGAAATTTTGCCACTGCTTTCACAGGAGTTTCAAAACAAGCCTGGAAACTAATGGCTTTATTAGTATTTGCTGTCAAACGCATCACTACTACATCATCAGCAAATGAGGTAAAAGTCTCTCTTCTATACTTCACATCACCTATATGATAGGTAGTTGTAACAATAGCCTTCTGCAAGTCGAGTTCACGCTTGTAATCACTCACTTCACCAGAATGGCTGAATGACAACATCAAGGAACCTATCGTCTGATAAGGCATTCCATTATGTTTCGTACGGAAAGTCTTTTCTATCAAATCTTGGGCTTCCTTATTTTTCCCATCAAAAATCAACTTTCTTACCTCGGGCAATTTTGCCAAGGCTGCAGTACTACAATTATTATGTGGGCCTCCACCCCAAAAGGTTTCTTCATTCAACTGAAGCTGTTCCTTTTGGACACCCCCAAATACCATTGCGCCTATTCTAGAATTACCTAATGGCAACGCTTCTTGCCACACTGAGGCTGGGCGGCTATATTGAAGAAGTAGTTCTTGTGCCTGCATGACAGATGACACTAGGAGACTTAGAGCTATTATTAAGTTTTTAATCCAGTTCATAAAGTTCATTATTTCAATAGTCAGTTTACATGGCAACGCCAAAATATTTTTTCATATCACATACCGCATGATACACGTGCGATTCTACCGTGCGCGGAGCCATTCCTAGAATCTTTGCAATCTCTTTCATGCTTCTATCTTCACGCCATAGCCGATAAACTGCGGCTCGTTTCCTTGGCATTGCAATAATCCTACGTTCCTCCCATTCCAGCAAGTCACGCTTGAATATCTTGTCATAAGCCGAAGCATCTACCTGTTCTAGTTCGCACTTTAGGTTCTCCTCACCTTTATATATATAAGCCTTATGTCTAGCTTCATCAATAATCATACGTCGAGCTGCCAGAAAAAGCAGACTGCGGATTGTTTTTACACAGACCACATCAACGTTCATTATCTTAACGAACAAATCCTGAGTCAAGTCTTCTGCCAACATCATATTTTTAGTATGATGTGCAAAATATAGCAATAACTCTGAGCGATACTTTTCATATACGCAAGCGATGAGTTGCATCTGATTGTTTACATGTATTTTCTTCATTGGAATGAGTTTATAGTTATTGGTTTCTGCTGCAAAGATAGTACATTTTTCACATAAAACTAAAAAACGCATTTGGAAGAATCTCCAAATGCGTTTTTATATATTCCAGATCTGGTTAACACACTGTCTATCAAGACGTAGCCTCCATTCCAAATAAGTTATTTACACTCTCATAAAAGCCTTGGTTTTATATTTTTCCGCCTCAGATATTCCGTTGGGGTCATCCCTTCCACCTTACGGAAGGTGCTGAAGAATGAAGATTTTTTAAAGCCACACCGTTCACTTAAAGCTGTGATGGTATATTTCGAGCATGCCCCCTCATCTACCTGACGCTTGAATTCTTCCAACCGATAACGGTTGATGTACTCATAATAATTCATCTTCAGATGCATCGAGAATATATAGCTCAACTTAGTGATGTTGACATGCAATATGCGAGCTAAGTCTTCACGCTTGAGATTTGGATTGCAGTAAGCTCGCTCTTTCTCTAGATAGTCTCCCATTCTAGTTATAATATCATTGCATTCATCCTCAGTCAAACGGAATTGTTGATATTTAGTAGGCTGTTGGTCGCTATGCATCATTTCCTTTAAGTCTTGTTGTTTCGTAAGCAAGTCAACCGCCTGTTCTTCCACCTCAACCAATGCTTTCTCCATCTCCGAACGCTCTTCCAAGACGATACGCGAATTTTGGTAAGATCGATACCAAGCTACCAAAAGACAAATTCCCAAAATCAGCAACAACATTTCTACATAAAACCAAGCAGAAGGCATCACCATTATAGCATAGTCTGTTTCAGAGCCAGGTATCCCAGCCCGCCTTACATACAAATGATGTTTACCTGGCCATAGATTACCAATAGAAATCTCTTCCTGATGCCAAAACTGCACCCAGTGGGAACTTTCATCCAAGCGATATTCAAAAAGACGCCCATTTGGTTTGGCAAAATCATTGACCATCGCCTTGAATCGGAAACTTTGCGACAAGAAGTTCCACGCAAGAGCTATCTCTTTTTTCGTATTGCTTAAAAT
>ERZ1034871.828-NODE-828-length-17210-cov-12.419994_pt1 | contig 17210 bp, 17 predicted proteins | sample MGYA00520631_ERZ1034871 | MGnify/ENA primary metagenome ERZ1034871 (study PRJEB33766, sample SAMN09781721) | gut metagenome | biome: gut microbiome | host: Homo sapiens | place: Madagascar | study: EMG produced TPA metagenomics assembly of the PRJNA485056 data...
ATTTTAGAATTTAAATGTATTCTCCAGTGTCTCCCACTTCTGATCCTTATCACTTAAATTGATTGGTGTGCCATCCTCAAGTGTGTATCCGCTTCCGTCAGCGCTTCTCGGATACTCTCCGACCAGCTGTGGCCACTCGATACCGATTGCAGGATCATTCCATGCAAGGCCGCTCTCATCTCCAAGGTGCCAGAAATCTGTTACCTTGTAGCAGAACTCTGCTACATCTGAGAGTACTAAAAATCCATGTGCAAAGCCCTCCGGTATAAGGAACTGCTTCTTGTTCTCCTCTGTGAGCTCTACTCCGAACCACTTGCCGTATGTCTTTGAATCGCTTCTTAAGTCTACAGCCACATCAAATACAGAGCCCTTTACTGCACGCACGAGCTTAGCCTGTGGGTATTCCTTCTGGAAATGAAGTCCACGAAACACTCCCTTTGTAGAGCATGACTGGTTATCCTGTACGAATACTCTGTCAATACCGGCTTCCTGCATATCCCTTGAATTGTATGTCTCCATAAAGTATCCACGATTGCCTCTCCTCTACAAGACTTAGTTGCATGTGAAGCGACTCAGACATAAGAGTGTCATTTCTTTTATATCATCCAGAGAAAACCCAGATATTTAAGAAACAATATCTGCTGCAGACGCGCAAAATCGTCATCATTATAGAATCTGGCTCCGTTTTCATTTACATAGGATGGTTTTAAAATATTGTGCTCGTCATAGTACCTGACGGTCTTTTTTGTAATATGCGCTTTTTTTGCAAATTCTCCTGATGAGTAGTAGCCGGGTAGTTTCATCGTTGCCTTTCCTCTCATTTTCTTACTTTTGAACTTCCTATATCTAAGTATATCATAATTTTCTAATCCAGGATTTATTAATATTTACTTATTTTCATTGTTTCTGCTTGTTTTTCCAGAAAATATACTTATAATTATATTATCACAATGTAACAAGGAGAATACAATGAAATACGATTATTTAATAGTAGGTTCCGGTCTCTACGGAGCCATCTTCGCCCATGAGGCAAAGGCCAAGGGCAAATCAGTGCTTGTTGTGGACAAGCGTCCTAACATAGCAGGAAATGTTTACACCGAAAAACAGGAGGGCATCAATGTACACATGTACGGAGCCCACATATTCCACACCAATGACAAGAGGGTCTGGAACTATATCACACAGTTTGCTGAGTTCAACCGCTTCACAAACAGCCCTGTAGCAAACTACAAAGGTGAGCTTTACTCTATGCCATTTAACATGTACACCTTCAACAAGATGTGGGGTGTGGTGACACCTGAGGAGGCTGCTGCAAAGATTGAGGAGCAGAAAAAGGAAATCACCGGTGAGCCTAAAAATCTCGAGGAGCAGGCTATCTCACTCGTTGGACGTGATATCTATGAGAAGCTTGTGAAGGGCTACACTGAAAAGCAGTGGGGCCGTGACTGTAAGGAGCTTCCGGCTTTCATCATAAAGCGTCTTCCTGTTAGACTTACCTTTGACAACAATTACTTCAACGCTCTTTATCAGGGTATTCCAATCGGTGGCTACACAAAGATGGTTGAAAATCTGCTCGACGGCATTGAGGTCAGATTAAATACCGACTACCTTGAGCACAAGGCTGAGCTTGATGCTCTTGCTGACAAGGTTGTATACACAGGTCCGATTGACGCATACTTTGGCTTTAAGCTAGGTACTTTGGAGTACCGCTCAGTGCGCTTTGAGAATGAGACCCTTGATATTCCTAACTTCCAGGGCAATGCCGCTGTCAACTATACTGACCGCGAGACTCCATGGACACGTATCATCGAGCACAAGTGGTTCGAGTTCGGCAAGGATGAGGATGGCAATGACCTGCCAAAGACTATTATCAGCCGTGAGTACTCTTCTGAGTGGAAAGCAGGCGATGAGCCTTACTACCCTGTAAACGATGAGAAAAACGGACAGCTCTACGCCAAGTACAAAGAGCTTGCCGATAAGGAGACCGGTGTTATATTCGGTGGACGTCTCGGTGAGTACAAGTACTATGATATGGATACTACCATTGCTTCTGTACTTGATATGTGTGAGAAGGAGCTTGGCTAATAGTCAGGCTTCCCACAAAAGGCTTTGTTTATGTCATATTCAAAAGCGCCATGGCAATTTACCATGGCGCTTTTATTTACAATTTTTTTCCGGCCAGATTTATCTCCGCCGCAGGAATATGCTCCCTAAGGCGCTCATATCCATACTCCTTCGAATATGCATATATAGCCGGAAGCTGTCTAGAAAGAAATAGCGCCGGTGCTTCTGTCACCGAGTATGCGCCACAGTGCCCGAACTCAAGAATGTCACCAAGCTCAAGTTTCTTAAGCTTAACCTCTCTGACCAGCACATCTGCCACTGTACATAAGCTTCCGCAAAGTGTATAGTCTGTGTCCGGCAGTCCTGTTAATTCCACACCGGTTTTTTCTTCATTTTCTGACACATCACAGGCATATACCTTAATAGGTGGCACCTGCATAGCCATCCTCTGCCCGAAGTAATTCAGATGGTGGATTCCTCCATCCAGAATCGCATAATTGGCATCGCCTGTCGATTTAAGATCCTTTACCTGTGTGTAATATTTACCGCATGAGGCCGCGAGGAAGCGTCCCATCTCAATGCCAAGCGGGTATTCCTTGGCAAATTCTCTAAGCACCTCTGCTGCCTCATCAAGTGATTGTTTTTCCTTTTCCTGCCAGTCTTCCTCAAAATACTCCACACAAAGCCCAGGGCCATACTCTACAAGCTGTGGCTCAAAGCTGTATTTGTCCTTTAACATGGTAAGTGCAGACTTTATTTTTTCCAAGTCCTTATTTATTTTGCGAAGACTCTTCTGTGTGCCGGAATAGTAGTGAATGCCTATTACCGCAATACCCTTAAACTCATCCGGATGCGAAATGATATATTCAATATCCTCAAGCGACATGCCAAACTGGTTGCCACTTGTCAGGCGCAGTATGACCTGTGCCTTCTTTTCGACCAATCCGGCCTCCTGCACGCCTTCAGACATACATTCAAGCATCACCTCTGATATCAGCGTCGCATGTCTTATGCTCTCACAGGTCAGTATACCGGCTCCATATGAAACTGCTCGCTCTATATCGCATTTTTCCTTCATCACACCTGAATAGATGATGCTCTCCGGCTTCACGCCCAGTGCTATACATATCTCAAGCTCTCCCGGGCTGCACACCTCCACATGGTCTAAGCCCTCTGGCAGCCTGTGAAGCAGAAACGGATTTGCCTTTATTGAAAAACAAAGTGGTATCCTACGTCCTCCTTTACAATCAAGAGCAGCCCTTATCATGGCTGCTCTCTTCGCAAACTCGTCCGTATCAAATACATAGTACGGTGTCTGTCTCATATGCTTTATTCCTCCACAAGCTCTTTCACAAGCTTCTCGATTGCATCAACTGAGTTGAAATTCTCAGGAACCAGATCCTTTGGTCTGATTGTGATGTCAAACTCATCAGTCAGCTCAGATACGAGCGAAACTATATCAAATGACTCAAGAATTTTGTCATCGATGAGCTTTGTCTCCTTCTCAAAATCTACATCCGGTCTTAATTCCTCCAAAATCTCTAAAATTGTGTCTCTCATTTTACATTTCCTCCAGTTTTTTCATATCATATTTGCCATTTGGAAGCTTAGGAAGCTGCTCCAGTTTCTTAATTTTCCTTGGCACCATAAAGCCCGGGAGCTCGTCCCTCAGTGCCATCGCAAGGCTTCTCCTGTCACAGTCACCTGTGTAGAAAAGTATCAGCACCTCTTTTGCTTTATTATATATAACGCAACTTTCTGCGACTCCCTCGACCACATTGGCGGCATGCTCCACCTCATCAAGCTCCACACGGTGTCCCATGTGCTTTATCTGGCGGTCCATACGTCCACAGAAATGAAGTATGCCGTCCTCATCGAGCCTTCCGTAATCCCCTGTGCGGTACATCCGCTCAGGATAAGCCTTGTTGAGTGGATTGAGTGTAAATGCCGCAGCTGTCCTCTCCGGATCATTATAATAACCCAGCGCCAGGATTGGTCCACATACGCATATCTCGCCCTGTTCTCCGACAGCCGGCTCATTTCCATGCTCATCTATCAGGAAAACCCTGTAATTGTCATAGGCTTTTCCTATAGGAAGCACCTCGTCCTCTTCCACTGTATGATCCACGCTATAGTATGTGCATGATGCTGTGGCCTCTGTCGGTCCATACTGGTTCACAAAATGTGCTTCCCGCAGATTTTCCTGCCATTTCCTGAGCACCCTGCACGGCATCACTGAGCCTGAGAAGCAGATTTTTCTAAGACTCTTAAGCCCTACTTCCTCAAATGCTCCAAGCGATGTGAGGATGGTAAATGCCGAAACACTCCAGCCTACACTGCTGACCCTCTTCTCATTCATGTAATCAAACAGGACATTCGGCTCCATAAAATACTCTTTCGGAATAATAGCCGTGCTGCAGCCGGTCTTTAGAGGAAGATAAATATCTCTTATCGCTGCTATATAATCAAGTGGTGACTGATTGCCCAGCACATCTTCACCTTCAATATGCATCACATCACAATATGCGTTGATGTATGTCATGAGTGACAGATGCGATGTCATGACTCCCTTCGGGTTGCCGGTGGAGCCTGATGTGTATATAATATACAGTGGATCTGTCATAGACATCTGTCGGCGGACTGCAGCGAGCTTCTCCAGTAAGCTGTCAGCTCCCACTATCCGCTCGAAGCACGATATATCCTCCGCAACAAATATCTGCGGTCTCTCAAAGACTTCTGTCTTTGCCAGCTCATTCACTATGCTTTCCACATGCTCAAGGCTTTCCCTGTCTGCAACAATAGCCCTTGGCGAGAGATTTTCAAGAATTTTTTCGATTCTCTTGTCTGGAAGCGATGCATCAATCGGTGCATACGGCCTGCCTGCATATACCACTCCAAGGAAGTATGCCGGCGTCACCATTTTCCTTCCGGCAAATACTGCAACCGGTGTTCTGTCCACTCCAAGCTTTTCTATCAGATATGCTCCTGCATTTCTTGCAATATCATACACCTGCACAAATGTAATGCTGCTTTCAGTATCCGAAAATGCAGGCTTGTCAGGGCATTTTTCTACTGTGGCCTCAAGCCACTCCAATACGTTTTTCATATTATTCCTCTTATTCTTTTCTCATACATATATGATATGAGGGTCAAAAGGTATTTTGCCCCTCATTTATGATTAGTCAGATTACTACATGCATTAATAAACGTTGCCGAAAAGAATTATAGCACAGAACATCCTAAAAAAATGTCATGTGCTATCGAATTAAGAAAAATTAAGAAATCCTTAATATTTTTCTGTAGTTTTTTCTATATTTGATTCTCCTATTAAATATATCGGTCTGTCCTTTGCCTCAAGATATAGCTTCGATAGATAAAGTCCCAAAATGCCTATGCTAAGCAGTTGTATCCCGCCTATGAAAAGTATGATAACAACGGTCGAAGCCCAGCCGGCTACCGGATCACCAAACACAAGTCTTCTTATTATGATAAAAAGCATAGCTGCTATCGCCACAATAAAACTGAACACTCCCGCTATGGATGCGATGTATAGCGGTGCGTTGGAAAATGCCACTATTCCGTCAAGGCTATACAAAAAAAGCTGCCAAAATGACCACTTTGTCTCGCCAGCCACACGGTTTACATTTTCAAACTCAAGCCATTTGACCTTAAATCCTACCCATCCAAATAATCCTTTTGAAAACCTATTGTACTCTTTTAGCGATAAAAGAGCATCCACATATTTCCTATTCATCAGCCTATAGTCACGTGCCCCATCAACCATATTTGCCTTTGAAATCTTACTCATCAGCCTATAGAACTTTCTAGCAAAAAAAGATCTGATCGGTGGTTCGCCTTTGCGTGTTACTCGCCTTGTACCGACAGCATCATAGCCCTCTTTAGTAAGAACCTGATACATCTTTGGAAGCATATCCGGGGGATCCTGAAGGTCTGCATCCATTATCGCAACATATTCTCCGGAGGCATGCTGCAACCCTGCATACATAGCTGCTTCCTTGCCAAAATTACGTGAAAATGATATGTATTTCACACCGGAATCATTTGCAGCGAGCTCCTTTGCGATATCGAGCGTCCCATCTGATGAGCCATCATCCACTATAATCAGCTCATAGGACAATCCCGCTGTCTCACTCACCTGGCTCATTTCATTAAGCACCTGAGTTATTTTATTATAAAAAAGAGGCAGAGCCTCTTTTTCGTTAAAACATGGAACTATTATACTCATTTTATCCATTCTTATATCCACTTTATTTAACTTATTCCTATTATTTTTTATATATTTCATGACATTATACACTTTACAAAGCTTTTTGTTACATTATATTAACAACACATTTTATATGAACAAGTTTATTCTATCTGTATATTATGACACTCCATATAATATCTCTTTTCATTAGCCTCACCAATAGAGAATGTCTTTCTTGGAAGCACACCACCTGCATTTATTGCCGGGAAAAGTGTGCTCTTATCAATTGACTGAAGGAAAATTCCACATCCATTTGTCTCCTTTACCAGTCCGTGAAGAGCTTCATCACCATGGATATAGTCAATCGACACATTGTCATGTGTCTCAAGATACTTATCTAAAATGCCCTGAAGTATCTCAACTGGAAGACGGTCACCCCTATTTGTGATATTAATTCCAGAACTCTTTATTGGTGCTGTGCAGGTTACAGCGTTATTTTCTGAAACCACTTCATTGCTATTTGCCGGTTTTGCACTGTTATCGCTGCCTGATTCAGCATACTCAAATACTATCTCATCACCCTCAGTGCTCTCAAGTCCCTGTTTTGTGATTTCAGCTTCAAAAAACGACAGCATATCCTTTACATCAACATTTGTAAGCAGTCTGTGAATAGGCTTAAACTCAAGTGCCTCACTATGCAGATTGCAGATTTCCACAAGAGCGTATCTTGCCGGATGAGTTTTCAACTGTTCATCTGTGAATTTTTGAGATTTCCTGATATTTTCCCAACAAGTCTTCGCTGTGGCAAGAGAATGGTTTCCATCACCTACCGCAAAAAGGAAGCCTCCACTTTGCTCCTGTTTTTTGGCAAATGCAGCTGTTACCTGCTTTGCTGCCTCACCCTCAATAGCATAGCCGCGGATATGTCCGCCTCCCTGCATAAGGTCTGTATCATAAAGCTTACGGAAGCTATCCTTTAAAGAATATACATATTCGATTATTCCATGTTCTACATTTCCGATATTGTAATAAATACCAGTTAATTTTCCCTCATCAGATACATCATCTGCCTTGTCAACAGGATCATCCACCAAAAGCATTACATGTGGAAGCTCAATTGCAGCATGCTCTCTTATCTTTACTCTTGGTGGGATACGTGAAATAACCGTTCCCTCTGTTGCCCTTATAAGTGTGGGATTCTTGGGATCAAAATCATAATCATCCAAATCTACAAGTCCTACTATTCCTAGACGGATTCCTGACTCTGTGGTGCGCTCCACGAGTACATATCCGTCTGTAACCACCTGTTGTATAATACCATCTGATAAGTATTTCTCCATCGTAGAATTAATACAAGCAATACGCTCCGAGTCTGACATTGATGCATACATTGTTGTATGATCATCCGCACAACTGCCATTTTCACATGCACAGTTCTTGTCATTCTTCTTATTCCCCAGATATATCTCCGGAAATACAACATTGAGTGTCGATGGTGCATCACCCACAAACTCTTCCACGGTCTTCCAGTAATCAGCCTGACTTGTATACTGATCGCAAGCTATAACTGACCATTTTTCCATATCTATGCCGTCTTTTGGCAATAAAATATTTGCCGGGTTAAAACAATTTGACATGACTTTATTCTCCTTTAACTTTGTATTCCTATATTTTACAACTCTTAAATAGTTAATACGATAAAATTATAACACTTTTCATAGATTTTGTTGACATCATTTCTTATATATCATACAATTTTTATAACAATATTTGAAAGGGGATACAAATGAGAAAACAAGTTTACTTATTCGAACTGGATTCTGTTCGAAATTCCAAAGCAGAAATTGAGCGTGCTCAGAAGGCACTTTTCGAGGAAATTATTCTCAATGGTAACTCTGTTGTACTATCTTTTAATCAATTATCTGATTCTCGTGGCTTTCTTCGCTCGTTAGCAAACACAGACACATCCGAACAAATAATTCATATGTTTGAATTAGGGCATTTAAAAGTTGCACAGTACTACAAACAAGATAATACTCTTGTGCGCACTGCATCACAGTATTTTCAGCAGGCTCTATCTACGCCTGATTCATTTCATTTTTCAACTTTCGAAGGTTTAAATCTTACCCATGATGATATTCACGATATACATCAGGCAATAACCTTCTGCGACCTCCCGCTCCTACAACAAAAAGCACATAATGATACCTGGAATTATGTTATAAACGTCGTTACAATGGTAATTGCCATGAGCCAGTCCCAATTTTCTACTGCTGAGCCCATAAAATCACACATTTCTTTACACGAATTAATAACGCTCTTTTTAAATAGCCGTGACAGACTTTTGTCTTCTTTACAATCTCAGCCTAAACAAGCTGCTTCCACGGACAAACTGATATCCGCTATTTCCAACAATAGTGTCCATGGACTACTTAGCAATATTAATGGAACTCTCCCGCCTAAGAGCAACTGTCGATCTGTCTGGAAAAAGCACATTTATGAATACCTCGAAAAGGATACCTCATATACAGATACATGCCATATCGCTGATCTTATTATCGACCTATTATACAATTATGTTGTTGAATCAGGAATAAAAAATGTGTGTAAACACTATGATGGCGAAGCTGGGATTTCAGACTCTTTCTGGAACGACTTTGCTTCACGCCTAATAATGTACTGGAAAGATTCACAGGATATCAATAATTCATCCTGCAAAGTACACTATTACCAGGATGAAAAACCCGATTTAGATAACTGGATTTTAAGCTCAGTACAACTTGCCCCATGGGATACTGCTGATCGCATAATTGAAAAAGTTGATACCATTCCACAATCCACTGAAACATACGAACAAAACCGTTCAGAACAAATAAAATCACAAAAGATTTATTTAAACAAACGTTTCCGCAAAATCATCGGTACAATCGGTGCAAGTATATTTTTATTCGTTTTTATTAACACGATACTGGGTTGGATACAAGGTGCTGTGGAACCGGACTTCCATAATATACTTATATTAACAATACTTTTTGCATTCATATCAACAATTGCATTCAGTATCATTGGATCACTTATTTCCAATAAAATACATCTCGCTGACCTACTTGACAGCCTTAACCTATTCAAAGCAACTATTAAAGATATCCGTGTTACCCAAAAACAGCCTCGTGGCATTTCATATTATCGTAAATCCGCTGACAATGAAAATAATGAATAAGCAGCAAGGGTGAATCCATCATCGATTCGCCCTCTTTTTATCCAATCATCCAATTCTCTCCCAGACAATAAAATCGTCTTTTGAATCTCCTCATATCCTATCTTTTCCTCGTAAGATGAAATTTCGCAATATACTACAGAAATCTTTCCTGATGTAATTCCACTATCGGCGGTGAGGCTTCCTATTACCTTAATCCTTGCATCATCAGCGAAAGTTGCTCCAACTTCTTCCGAAAGCTCCTTAACAGCATTCTCTTCGGCTGACAGCCCATCTTCTCCAAACCCACGTGGAAAACCATACTGTATTCTACGTATGGCATGTCTATACTGTTTGATAAGTATAAACTTACCATCATATACAGGAATGGTAACAACAGGTACTCCTGTTGATGTACCGATCAATCTGTCGTAAGAAAACAAATCTCCATTTTTATTTTTAACCAAATCAACAAGCATTGTATTCCATGGACTTTTATAAACAACCCCAAGTCTCCGTCCGGAATCAGCAACATACTCATTTACAGTGTCCGGATCAGTAATGATGGTAAGATCCTCCGATTGAATAAACAAGTCTGGCCTTTTGTTTGTTAATTCAATATATAATTTCCATTCTTTTGAATCTGTGTATTTCATAAACTCTATCCTACTAAATGTATACTCTCAAATTATATCTCTGTAATTTAGAGTATGTAATTATAATAGAGTCTCCTATAAGTTTATTTTTAGGTGCTAGATCTAATATTTCATTAAGATTCATTATTTTATCTTTAAATTATCCCTTACATATTATATATTGTTTGCAACACCTCATCAATTAATACAATGTGGAGTTTCAACAAAATCATTGTATCATTTGATCCATTATTTGTAAATATTTATTCCTTGTCCTTTGTAATTCCCTTGAACCTCCTTATCTTAAATTCACAGCCGTATCCTATATACATTAATAGGCACTTTGCAATTCTGGCAGTTGCAAGAAAACATTATTGTCATTATTATCACCAAAATCTATTATAAAGATATGTTCAGCAATTTTATCATATTCATCAGATGTCATGCTCTCCTTTCCACAACCATTGATAATTTTTTTAATAACACTATCTCTATTAATATTTTCATAATTGTATATAAATAATTCTGCAAAGTCTTCATCCCCGTCTTTGAGATTTAGCACCAGTTTTTTTGATTCCTAACCTTGTATAAAGTCTTTCCAACTAGCATAAATGCTGGCTTTTTTTATTTTTCTAAAAACTTGACAAAAAAGGTACATATCTTCAGATTTATAAAAGTTTCTACGATCCAAAACGTCGTCAGACTGCTCATAAATCATACAAACCTATCGGTTACGTTCATGAATTAATTGAAAAAGGTATTGACGATCCAATTGCATATTATAGGGACGAAGTTTCTGAATTAAACAAGAAATTTCATGCTGAAAAAGATGAGAAAAAAGTACAAAAAACAGCAGACAAAACTCTGGAAAAATTTCTGGGTTATTTTCCTGCAAAAAATATCAATGACAGTCTTTCTGTAAAAAAATATATTGACCTTATGCAGACTTCTACAGACTTCAGATTCAATATTTATGAAATGATATCAGCACTGGTTTACTCACGGCTTGTGTGCCCGTGTTCAAAATCAAAAACCTTTGATGAAGTAATTCCAAAGCTTTATGAAAAATATGATTTTTCTTTAAATCAGCTCTACCGCGGTCTCGAATATATTGGATCCGAATACAAAAAAATAATTGAAATTTATAACCATCAGATTCATCAGAAGTATGGCTTCGATACATCCCATACTTATTTCGACTGCACTAATTTTTACTTTGAAATTGACAAAGAAGATGACTGGAGAAAGAAAGAACCTTCCAAGGAGAACCGTAAGGATCCTATTGTTGGATTAGGACTTCTTTTGGATGCAGACCAGATTCCGATAGGCATGAAACTTTTTCCGGGAAATGAAAGTGAAAAGCCGGTGATACGCAAGGTCATTGATAATCTCAAGCGCAGAAATTCCGTAACAGGCAGAACTATCTAGATTGCTGACAAAGGGCTCAACTACGCTGAAAACATAGCCCATGCACTCAGGGAAAAACGTGTTGTAAGCTTTAATCCAAAACTTGCGCAGAAACAGATTTTTGAAATAAACAGTGAAGTCGAAAAAGCCACATTGTTAAAAGCCTCACAGGCAAAAAAATCAGAGTATGGAGACTGCGCCAAATATGTTACTTTTTCTTCTACTGACAAAAACGGAAATGAGACAGACAGAAAGGTAAAAGTGACAATAAACCAGAAACTCATTGACAAATCTGCCTCTGACAAACTATTTTTTATCTGAAAGTGATATTAAAAAAATGCTAAGTCATCGGTTTTAAACCGGTGACTTAGCACCATTTTTTCACTTCAACTCTCAAAGTCATGTTAAATATACAAAATATATAACAAAAATCCGCTATACTCTATAGTATAACGGATTTACGTTTATTTGCATATATTAAATTCCTTTTGTTGTAAGAATTCTTCCAACTGCATCATCTAATTTTTCTGCCGGTATCTCGCCACTGTTAACTGCAGACAACACTGCATTATAACTGCTCTCAAAGCCTGTTGAAACATAAAGCATGCTCATTCCTGCCTTAACAGCTGCCACAGCCGCCTCATCCTGTGTACATACCTTATTAAGAGATGCGTCTGATAAATCATCTGTAATCAAAAGGCCATTAAAGCCCATGGTAGTTCTCATATAGTTTACGGCACCTGCTGATGTAGAGCATGGCGTGGTTTCCTCTCCTGTCACACTCTGGCAAATCACATTTCCCATCATGACTGCCGGAACACCTGCTTCAATTGCCTTCTGATATGGCACAAAATCAGATGCCTCAAGATCCTCCAGCTTATCTGTCATCCAGAGCATTCCTGTCGCTGAATCTGTAGTAGCCTTTCCTTTTCCCGGAAAGCACTTTGCAACAGAATTGATTCCTGCGCCATTATAGCTGCTTACCTGTGCTGCAACACAGTCACCTACAGTCGCTGACTCGCTGCCAAATGCATATGTATCGTTATCCGCATTATCACCATATGCTATATCCGCTGTCGGTCCAAAATTCATATTAAGACCATTGGTAGCCATATATGAGCCTATCTTTCCTGCACTGCTACCCGCTGCATCAGCATCTCCAAGCTGTGATGGAGCCTGCTGTGCCTCATATCCATTAGCTGAAGCAAGAGGAAGTCTTTCTCCACCTTCTTCATTGATTGCAAGAAACAGATTCACACCCAGTCTCTCCTGTGAAAATGACTGTAAACTGCTCATCATCTTTGTAACCGCGGCTTCTCCTGAGAAATTCTCCTGTCTGAACACAAAACCACCAAGAGGATATGTGCCTATAGCTGCCTTTGTCTTGTTACCGGCCTGAGTGAACTGTGATACACCTGTAATCTCCTCCGGTCTCGTAATGAATAGCTGAGCTACCTTTTCCTCTGTTGTCATAGAAGACAGCTTTGCCTTGACCGAATCTGACGGAGTAAATGCCGGTACAGCCTGCTGCCCATCAGCTTGTACCTGCTGAGTTCCATCAGTCACCTGAGTAGGATTCTGTGTCTCCTGCTGGCTCTCTGTTATTTTCTTGTTTGCATTGTTTCCCGGCATCACAAAATGTACTGCTCCAAATACCAGCACAACTATCAGTGCAATTGCTTCTATTGTGATGAGGTACTTATCTCCATTTTGTCTGAAGTTCATATTTAATCCCCAAAATCTGTATTTGTTAAATCATTATTTGGCCCACTTACTTTTCCTGACATTGTATTACTATATTCCGTCACCGTTGCTGAAGGTGTATAGCTGTCATCCCCATACAGAAATTTATGAATACCTGTCGCCATATCACACAATGATGTAGGTACTTCTACCCATGCACCTTCAACCGTTCCACCATAGAACACCTGTGGATAAGCTGTAGAATCTTCTATAGTATATTCTGATAGATTCTTAAAAATTGATAAAATTTCATCAGTCTGGTAATCCGTATTTACTTTGCCTATCAAATCAGAAACAACCTTGATTTTAGAAGCCATATTCATTTTTTTTGCCGACTCAAACACCTTAAAAAGCACAGTTCTCTGTCGCTCAGCTCTCTTATAATCACCACCTGATGCATGTCTGATACGTGAATATGCTACCGCTTGCGTGCCATCGAGCGTATATGTGCCTGCTTTTGTAATCTGTGATGAATTAGTACCTCTAATACCATTAACTTCTGTTATACATCCATTAATAGCCTTCACCTCTTCATCATCAAGTTCTTGCACTATACCGCCAACTTCATCGACAATATCCCCTACCGAACTAAAATTCACTGTCACATAATGCTTTATATTAAGATCAAGATTCTCATTCAATGTCCTTACAGCCAGCTTTGGTCCTCCAAAAGCATGTGCATGTGTCACCTTCTGATACCCATGTCCATCAATATTCATCATACAATCTCTGAATATTGATACAATCCTAACCGTCTTTGCATCATGATTCACTCTGACTATCATAATTGAATCTGATCTTGTTCCTTTATCCAGTTGATTTGAACGGCTGTCAACACCAAATATAGCAAAATCCTCTGTTCCAGTAACAGATGCTGAACTATCTTCTGTAGCATTCTGAGTGTTTTCGCCTACTATACTATTCTCTGTATTTGCTTTGATGTTTTTATTTTCTTTCTTACTGACATTACTGCTGTTAATCCTTACAAGTATTATTGCTATAATAGCAATAATTACAATCATTACTGCCGTAATAATTATATTTTTCTTTTTTTTCATCTGCACTATTCTCCGTCATTCATTTGTGTCTGTACCTATTACTTTTCATCCTCATCTCTGCCATAATAATTACCATAGTAATTACCATAATAGTTTCCATAGTAATGACCATACTTAGACTCCTCAAACCTGCACTTATTGAGCACAGCTCCTAATATCTTGACTCCCGAGTCCTCAAGTGTACGCTTTGTATTAATGATTGCACGGCTGCTTGTAGCATTCTGGGCAGCAACTATTACTGCTCCGTCTACATTCTTTCCAACTACGGCCGCATCAATCGCAGCTCCTGTAGGAGGAGTATCGACAAGCACATAGTCAAAGTTCTTCTCTCCAAACTCGATAAGCTCTTTAAACTCGTTTGTCTCAAGAAGCTCTGTCGGATTAGGCACCTCATGACCTGCAAAGAGGATAAACACTCCTTTGAGGTTTGTCGCATATACTACTTTGTCCAAAGATACCTGGCCTGAAAGATAATGTGAGAGTCCGTATATCTTTCCACCGCTCTCCACCTTCGCTCTGAGTCGTCCTACAAGGACTGACTTACGCATATCGGTATCTACTACAAGGACTGACTTCTTAGAGTCCGCCATCGAACGAGCCAAATCCATAACTACGGTTGTCTTTCCCTCATTTGGCACGCTACTGGTAAAGAGGATTGACTTCACGCCCTTTCCACTAAAGCTGATGCTTGTTTTAAGAGCTCGAAGAGACTCCTTCATTGTATAGCTCTGGTCTTTTATCTGATTAATAACTACTGTTTCCATTAAACTGCCCTCTTCTTACTCTTGCTATCGTCTGATTTAGATGATTGAGTTTTCTTCTTTTTTCTTCTCTTTGTCTTGGCTCCATCATACTCTGTCTCATCAACAGGAAGTGATGCAAGCACCTTGAGGCCTGTTCTGGTCTCCATATCATCTGCATTGGAAATTGTATCGTCAAGCATGTATCCAAGTACAACTATACCGGCTGCAAGAAACAGTCCGAGTACTGCACCTATAACTGTATTTTTAAGGATATTATTATTCACCGGTGTCTTTGAAGCATATGCTGTCTGGATAATCTTTGGCTGTGACTGATCCATATTGTCAGCTATATACTGTGATGAAACCTTTGCAATCTCATCTGCCACTGTTTTTGAGGCTTCTAAATCAGTGTCTGTAACTACAATCTTGAGCACACGTGTATCTGTCGGATTCTCTATCGAAACCCTCTTGCTAAGCTGCTCATATGTCTCATCCATATCCAGATTATCAATTACCTGTGATAAAACTGTCCTGCCTGTGATGACATACTCATAGTCGTTTGTCAGACTTGAGCCTACCTGGATATCAGCCAGACTGGTGATGGAAGTAGACTTGGTCAGTACATACATCTCTGCTGATGCCTCATACTCCGGTACAAAAGTAATCTTGGAGTATAATCCAAATACTGCTGCAAGAAGCACCATTGATGCCACAAGTGCCTTCCAGTGCTTCACTAATTCGTGAAACATCGCTACTAAATCGATTTCAATTTCCTGATCCCTTATTGGTTCGTTGTTTTCCATTTTCCTATCCTTTACATACTTATACATAATTTGCGTCCTAATTCTATAGTATCTTACACCACTTTGCGTGTTTTGTCTATTTTTATTAGTTCCAAAAAAAATGTCATATAAATGTCATATTTTGTAAATAATCACTTAATATTTGCAAACCCTAGATATAAATACCAAGCTCGTATCTCTGGAAACTCCATCCTTATATTATCATCAATACATTTTTCGCATGTTTCCATAACTTTCTTTGTTTTCTCAGCACTCTTTTCCCAGCGAGTATATTCTGATTCTGATGTTTTGGAATGTATACCATATTTATTAACTATATATTCCGACATATATAATGTAAACTTTCTTGTACCATATACATTTAGATGATCATAATCGGCAAAATCAGTTTTATCATCAATACCTATCTGTTCATAATCTGTACTCAAATCAACAAAATCATATCCATATTGATTTATTATAGACTCCATCTGTTCTATCCCTGTTTTGGTAATTGCCTCTGTTTCGTGTGGAGGCTGCACAAATAGAACATTCTCTAATCCGACATTCTTGCAATATGACAGATAGTCATCCAAATATTTTTTACAATCATCCGTTAAAAAATATGCTTCCTTAGTCGGCTGTCCGATATCAGCCAATCTTTCTTTTCCACATGTCCTGTCAGCTTTAGCATGATAGCCTTTTAAATAGCCCCCACCACTCAATTTCATATATAATCGTGTAGCAATTGATTCTCCAACAGCCTTGGGATCTTTCCAACTCCCATGGTATTTCTTCAGCGGAAAATATGCAGTGTCCAATATCATCTTATTTAATCCACCATTCTTAGGTATATCATTCTTGATAGTATCGATTTTATTTTCTGATAATTCAATATTATCTATCCATTTTCTTTGAAAAACCTCATTCTTTATATTCCAATCACCATGATTAAAACCTGCAGCATTTACTACTATTAGCTTAGGACTTTGTTTGAGTAATATTTCTTTCGTCATTGACTTATACATATTACATGGTACAGCTCCTATAGATAGATTTCTAGATTTTAATCCATACTTTTCCCAAGCCAATGCAGGAGCATATCCCGTATAAAACTCACTTGGTCCTATAAAAAACACATCTATGCTATTCTTTTCTTCCATATAAAAACCATTAATATTTTCGATGTCACCACTATCCATTGTCCTAAATACACTTGAAACACATTTAAATATCATCATAAAAATGACAAAAAACAATATAACATTTATTACACTTCTTATCTTCTTCAAAACATTATTTCCTTTTTCTTTTTACTAAAACTGCATATATACAAAATCAGCCGGATTCACTCCCGGTCCGTAGTAACCAA
>ERZ1034871.830-NODE-830-length-17178-cov-6.209660_pt1 | contig 17178 bp, 9 predicted proteins | sample MGYA00520631_ERZ1034871 | MGnify/ENA primary metagenome ERZ1034871 (study PRJEB33766, sample SAMN09781721) | gut metagenome | biome: gut microbiome | host: Homo sapiens | place: Madagascar | study: EMG produced TPA metagenomics assembly of the PRJNA485056 data set...
CGTTGCTATTTGCGGAAAAATTACTATTTTTGTGCATTCTTAATAGTAAGAAGATTGTTTCTTTTAGAAAAAGAAGCGAGAAAGTTATCAATCAAACCATGATAATTATGAAGAAACTTGTATTTTTGACTGGTGCCGGTATGTCGGTGGAAAGTGGATTCAAGACTTTCCGTGGCAACGATGGCTTGTGGGAGAACTACCCTGTGGAGCAGATAGCCACCCACGAGGGATGGGAAGCCGACCCTACCCTAGTAACCAACTTCTACAACATGTTGCGCCACAAGCTCTATGCCGCCCAACCGAACGAGGGGCATAAGCTCGTCAAGGAACTGGAGAAAGATTTCGAGGTGACCGTCATCACCCAGAACGTAGATAACTTGCACGAGAAGGCTGGTTCCAAGAACGTCATCCACCTGCATGGCGAACTCTCCAAGGTTTGTTCCTCCGACAATCCTTACGACTATCGCTACATCAAGGAGTTGCCAGAGGATGATTGCGAGGTGGAGCCTGGAAGCAAGGCAGGCGATGGCAGTCTCTTGCGCCCATTCATCGTCTTCTTCGGCGAGAATGTCCCGATGATAGAACCTGCTGCCGAGGCAGTGCAGAATGCCGACATCTTCGTCATCATCGGCACCTCCCTCAACGTCTATCCTGCCGCCGGCTTGATTTCCTACACCAAGCCCCACATCCCTATCTACCTGATAGACCCAGGAGCCGTCAACACCAATGGGTACTATCAGATAAAACACATCATGAAGGGTGCTTCTGAGGGAATGAAGGAACTGACCGAGATTTTGGAGAAAGAGAAATAAAAACCTTATCTCACTCCCACTCTAGCCTCGGCGACATTGACCACATAGTCGCCGAGCTTCTCACACTCCTGTATGATGTCCATATACATCGTTCCTACACCATAGGTATAGAGGTGGTTATCGACATCATCCAGGTTCTGGTTGCGAAGCTGGTTGCGATAGTTATTGATTTCCGTCTCGATATTGAACGTGTGGGTCATCGTGAGCGTGTGGCGGTCGTGGGTGAACATATAGTTCATCTGCGTCAAAGCCTCATCCACCAACTTAAACATCTGGTGGATGTTCTGGTACTGCTGCTCAGTGAAGTCCTCCTTGTTGTCCTTCTTGCGCTTGATGGTGCGAGAGATATTGAAGCAACTGTCGCCAATGCTCTCTATCTCTGAGATTTCACGGAGCATGGCACGAATCTTCGCCTTGGTATCATCACTCAGATGAGCATCGCTCACCTGGTCGAGATACTTCGCTATTTCTATCTCCATACTGTCGGAGATTCCCTCATACTTCTCGATACGCTCATAGAGCTTGTCGAAGTTCTTGTGATCCGTTGTCCCCAAGAGTTCCATCACCATACCAAACATACGATGGATGCGCTCACCAAAACTGCTGATTTCCTTCTGAGCCTCGAAGACAGAAAGCTCAGGAGTCTTCATGATACCTGTTTGGATGAAACGCAGACGGAAATCCTCATCTTCCTTATCTGCCTTTGGTTTGATAAGTTGGCAAACAATCTTCTCTATCTGTGGGATAAACCAGATGAGCACGCCTGTGTTGCAGACATTGAAGCAAGTATGGAACATCGCCAAGACGATAGGCAGCAACTTCGCCTTCTGCGCCGCCGTCATCGTTCCCTCTGGGTCGTAGCCCACGAATGAACATACCATATTGACGAATGGATAGAAGAGGCAGAGCACCCAAAACACACCAAACACATTGAACACCAAGTGAGCCAAGGCGGCACGGCGAGCCTGAGCATTGGCACCGAGGGCAGCAAGGTTGGCGGTAGCGGTAGTACCGATGTTCTCACCCATCACCAGTGCGATACCGAGATAAATAGGAAGCACACCGGTAGAACAGAGCAGAATGGTAATAGCCATGACGGCAGCCGAACTCTGTACGATACAGGTGATGACCGTACCTATCAGAAGGAATGTAATAATGGTAAGATGACTCTTCGTATCAAAAGAACTGAAGAAATCGATGACCGAAGGATTGTGTTCCAAATCGAGGTCCTTTCCTGCCCCACTCAAGAGAACGAGGGCGAAGAAGAGAAAAGCAATACCAAAAAGGAAATCACCGAAATAGCGGCGTTTCTTGCTATAAATGAGCATGATGCCGAGGAAGAACGCAGGGAAGACGACTATCGTGAGATCGACATTATAGCCCAGCGACATAATCCATGCCGTAAGCGTAGTACCGATATTGGCACCCATGATGACGGAGATGGCTTGCGCCAAGGTCAAGAGACCGGCATTGACAAAAGACACCGTCATCACCGTGGTAGCGGAAGAACTTTGCACGGCACAAGTGATGAAAGTACCCGTGAGCATACCCGTGAGCCGATTGGTTGTCATCGCTCCTAAAATGTGTCGCAACTGAGATCCTGCCATTTTCTGCAAAGCCTCACTCATCACTTTCATACCGTAGATGAGCAGTGCGAGAGAACCCAGGATCTGAAAAAATATCACAAGATATTGACTTGTACTCATAAATGTTGTTATTTGCGGAAATAATTGTTACATTTCGTTTGCAAATTTAATAAGATTTCCGCTTATTCCGAAATATTTATGACGGATATTTCAAGTTGTAACAGCATTGTAACATCTCTGACAAGCAAAGCCCTTCACTTGCAGTGGAGAATGGCAGCGGAGAGAAAGAAAAACGGACGCACGCCTTAGAGATGAGCGCACGTCCGAACGAGAAAGAGATATTTATATTACTTAGTCGCAATTATTATAGGTGAGATAACCAAACTGCGAATCAGTACCGTCATAGCCTGTATTCAAGAATCTGACACATTTCACCTTTCCTGTACCTTCCTTCGTCATCAATGGCTTGCCGGTAATTGCACCACCATTGGTCTCATAGAAATATAGTTTATAGGTACTGCCCTTTTGAGTACCTACAATCAGATAGTTGAATGGATCGCCTGGACTAAATACAGGATTCCAGAATTGGTTGGCCACAAACTCGATCGTTTCATCAGAAGGAATGCCTTGTGGCTTCAACTCCACCTCGCCCATGTTATCATCCTTGAAGTTCATGGCATACAGATGACCACCATCTACACAATAGATGTAAGATGCGGTGATACCATTGACACCATAATAAGTAGCCTTAGCTGCATGAGAACCTTCAGGAATCATCTTGCGATCGGTCAAGCTGATACCTTGGAACGACCCTTCCGTCAGATAGAGATAACGCTTGGAGGTGGTATTGTCACGCATAATGACGGCACCTGTGGCACTGTTAGAAAGGCGATTGTAGCCACAGCACAAGCAATCATAGTCGGTCAAGTTTTGGGTGAGGTCTTCTCCTGTCATATCCCCCTTCAATAAAGGCGAAGCATTCAAACCATAATCGAATGTCATCAAGTTATGGTTGTCGGCATCCCAAAAGACGCCACCACCAGAAGAATCAATGTCGATGAAGGCATAACGGCTACCGCCACACTTGCTGACTGGCATACCATACTGACCCGTGGAAGGGGTCGTGGACCAAGAGCTTGGCATCATTGCACGATAGATGCCCTTATTGGTCATCATCACGTTATACCATTCAGAGCCGAAGAACAGATAAGGATGCTCAGAGTCTTCCATCTTATCATAACTGATGTTGCTTCTGTCGAACGCTTTCTTGAGGTCTGTCGTACGTCCCAATCTGAACTGACCACTTTCCGTTGCCACATACAGGAGGTTGGCTGTTGCCATCTGTTCATCGTCAGGATTGACATAATAAGCATTGTACTGCACGCCCAAAGACAGAGGCTTTCCTTGAAGAGCCTGACCATCAAGAGAAGTCAGGAGGTCGTTGCCCGTCTTACCATCCAAGGTAATCAAGTCGATGTCGGTATTCCCCTCGCCATTCTCCTTCAGAACATAGAAACCTTGCGAGAAGGTGGTACGTACGGTAAGACTTGTCGTCTTATACACGGTATAACCCGACTTGCCTTCTGCCACGAATCGAAGTTGATACGTACCAGGAGCAATATTGACCTCATAGTGCAAGTCTTTCTCATGTCCGATGACCTCTGGTTGGATTTCATTGCCATTCGCATCATCCGAACCGGTCTTTCCATCGAGCAACAGCCAGGAATAAGTCATATCCTCGTGAGCCTCCACCTGGGGAGCAATGTCCAAATATTCGCCCATATAAGCGATATTGCTGTAAGACTCGGCTATTCCAGAGACAGCAATCTCGCCCACGGAATCACCTCCCAACGAACTATCATCGCTGAAGCAAGAGGACAAGGAAAACGTCAATGCCAAAGCCAAGGTTGGATATATTATCTTTTTCATCTTCTAAGTCATTTTTAAGATTATACACAACTAATACTGATAATCGAAATTCACAGGAGAGCCATCCGCCTCGCAAAGAGGACCTTCGCCTCTGGACTCACGCTCTGCGTTTACCTCGGCCAGTTTCTGATTCATCTTGTCGTACAAATAAGAAAGGTAGCCACTGTCGCCCGTCATCAAGGAATCGATGTACTCATCGTCCCATTTCTTGCCCGTTTGCTCTATCAAGAACTGATGCTTCACGACACCATAAGTACCGAAATACATCGCTATCGTAGAGCCATAATCCCCATAAGCCTTATTCCAATAAGATGGCTCCGAGAGCTGGTCGGTAAATTCGATGACACGCTCACGGTAGGGTTCATAACCATTGGCAAAGTATTCATTTGCCTTGATGGCAAACTTCAGCGTCACATTCTCCGACTTCAAACTGGCATCACGGAGCAACACCACAGGAATCCTGGTGCGAGCCTTGCCAGCTGGGATGACATAGAGCTTCTGAAGCGAAGGAGTGCTGAACGCCTGGTAATGCTTATCGGCAACTGCATTGCTGGCATCAGCCACCTCCACCTGTTCCAAGGCAATCGGACGGTCATAATCAGCCACAAAGCCCATCGTCTCCACCTCAAACCAGAGCGTGTCATCGACAGCAGTCTCTGAACCATAGACAAACGAATAACTGCTTCGTGCCATTTCTGACTTGAAAGAACTCGTGGAAGAGATGTCGTAATAGAAGTTCAATCGGTTGGTGCCGTCGCTATAGACAGGCAAGTCTTTCTCGCATGATGCCAAGAACATCATGCCCACCAAGGCCATTATATAGAAAACATATCTTTTCATCGTTTCATATTCATTTAAGGGTTGTAATCACTTGTTGCTATCATACTCGGAAGATGGCAATGGCAAGATGTAATCATCCTCGGTCATCGTATCATCGGTATTGCTCATCATCTTGGTGGCACCCGTACGCTTATATACATAGAACATCTGACCCTCGGCAAACAACTCGCGGCGATACTCATTAATCATCTCCTTGTGAGCATCCTCGACTGTTGCAAATGGGGTATATAAGGTGTATTGACACTGGCTCATATAAGCATCATAGAGCGAATGGATCTCATCGAGCGACTCACTGGTCTCCATTGCCATCAGATAGACTTCCGACATGCGAAGCATCGGGATAATCTGATACTTGGTGGTAAGATAGCTGCTCGTGGCCTTGGTCTCATCGTACCAATACTTCTTGATGGTAGGACAAACCTGGGCACTTGGGTTCCTGGTCTGGCGGTTCCACCAGTTGAGATAACGGTTGTGGGATGCCGTGCTACCAGGAATGGAAGCATACAGGTCGGTCAGCATCTGACTGGTAAGAAACATATTTCCTTCACGTGCCTGAGAGGTCAAACCACCAATCAGCACCTTGTTGGCATAGGTGTTGACATCATACTTGCTCAGATAGAACAAGCACTCGGAAGGCAAGGCATTATATCCTTTGGTCAAGTCATCGGAACCACTCAAGGCCATCACCGCATTGCCATCTGCTCCCTTGGCATTGATGATTTCCATCGCTATGTCATGAGCCTCCTGTTTCTCTCCTAAATAGAGTGCCATGCGAGCATGCAAGGCACGCACAGCCCAGTAGTTCAAACGAGACTGACGATAGCACATATAATCATCAGCTCCATCCGACACGCTGTTCAACTCATTGAAAGTAGAGCTGAAGATAGGATCATTATTCTTTAGATTATCCTCTGCTGCCTGGACATCCTTCTTCAGATTTGCCACATAATCAGTAAAGCTGTAATACTGAGGCATCTCAGCAATACTGGTCGTATAAGAGTAAGGCAAGGACACCTGCTTAGTGGCATTCTGTGGAATCTGACCAAACAGGCGAAGCACATCAAACTGACAATAGGCACGGATGGCATACGCCTCACCGGTGAGGACGGCACGCTTGGTCTCATCACCCACATTGCCCCCTTTCTCCTCCAAGTTCTTGATAAGTACGTTGGCAGAAGAGATTACATTGAAGAGTTTGCCATAAATCGCCTTGATAGATGGGCGTGCATCATCCTCACTGTACTTGTGGTGATAGAGATAGTAGCGCTCGGGGTTAGACGACTCGCTGGCGTTCATATACCACATATTGCCCATATCCTCGATATCGGTCATCGTTAGTCGCTGACCATACGCATCTGTGCTTGCCATCTCCATATAGCAACCCGTCAAGGCATCACGGAATCCCTTGTAATTCTCGAATTGATCCTTCTCCTTCTGGATATTCTCACCACGCACGTCTAACCAGTTGTCGCAAGAAGTGACCAGTGCGAGAGTTGCCAGCAAAATCAATATATACTTTTTCATCATTATATTCCTATTAAAACGTTATTAGAACAACAACTTCACACTTGCCTGGATGTTACGGGCATATGGATAACTCGTACCACGCTCCATCTTGACAGAGCCCCAATGGATTAAGTCATTGAAGTTGACACCCAAGATGAGACTGTTCAACTTGAAGGTTCGCTGCAAGTAAGGATTCTTCAACTTATACTGCAAGCTGACGGTCTGAAGCTCCAGCACATTGTTGTCCATCACGTAACGAGAAGAAGCCTTGGTCGAATAGTTGGACAGTTTAGGGAAAAATACCACATCACCTGGCTGATACCAACGCTGGTTGAGCACGCGCTCATCCACGTTCTGATCCTCAATAGCATACAATCCCACCTCGACACGGTCGCGAAGGGTAGAGTTATACACCTTTCCACCCCAATAGTAGCCAAAAGAAGCATTGAGGGTGAAATCGCCCCACTGGAACATAGTGTTCAAGATGCCACGGTACTTAGGGTCTGCGCTGCCACAATATACCTTGTCCTTGGCTTTCCAAGTGTCAGTGATGTTGCCGTCACGGTCGAGATAGATTTCCTTACCCGTACTTGGGTCGATGCCAAGGGAACGAACGGCATAGATGGCATTCTGAGGACGTCCCTCATAGAAGAGATTCTGAATGCCACTTGCATCATTGTCTTCGGCATCGCTGGTCATATAGGCTTCAGTCTGATCCTTGATGGCCTGTGAAAGATGGGTAATCTTATTCTTATTATAAACCAACTGGGCGCCAACCATCCAGTTGATCTTGCGCTTGGCATCACGGATGACGAATCCCTGCAAAGAAGCCTCCCATCCCACGTTCTTCACTTCACCGATGTTGGCACGATAGGAAGAGAATCCCATGGAGAGCGGTAAGTCCATAGATGAAAGGAGATTGTTGGTCTTCTTGGTATAGACATCGAAGGATCCCTTGATGCGATTATCTAAGAAACCGAACTCTGTACCGATATTCATTTCCTTGGTGGTCTGCCAACTCAGGTTAGGGTTGCCGAAGCCACCCAACTGGGCTCCCATCCAACTCATATAGCGGTTGTCGCTCACATATTTATAATAGGTATAAGCATCCGTCTCCAAGGCACCAGAGGCAGCACCGGTCTCACCATATGATGCCTTCAAGCGGAGCATATTGACAATACCATTGCCTTTGAGGAACTTCTCGTTGTGGAGGTTCCAACCGATACCAGTGCTCCAAAAAGGAGCATACTTCTTGTCACTTCCATAGGAAGAGTTTCCGTCGATACGGTAAGAGAAGTCAATGTAATACTTGCTATTGTAAGTATAGTTGATATTGGCAGTCACACCAAACTGTCGTGTCTTGGTGTTCGTACCACTCGGCATCTCGTCCTGCTTATACTGACGAGCGTTGGCGATATTGTTCAATGCCTCGTTTGAGAATCCTTCAAGCGTCATTCTGAAATAGTCGTAGTTCGACTGCTGCATGCTCCAGTTGAGACCAGCATAGAGGGAATGAACCTCATGAAATATCTTGTTGTACGACAAGGTAACATCGGCATTGACCGTCAGGCGCTTGCCGCTTCCATAGCGATAGATACCACGACGGAGATAGCCCTCGGAGGTTTGGTATTCCTTGCCTGTATCACTATTGCTGAAATAAGTATCTTCAGGTGAGAGGAAATAGTTGGTCTCAGAATCGTTCTTGGAGATACCCAACTGTCCACGAAGCGTCAATTCAGGGAGAATCTTCCAATCGACGGAGAAATTATTGGTCAACTCCTGGTAGCTACTCTTGTCAAACGAGTCAAGAGAAGCGTTGTACAATGGATTTTCAACGGTTCCAGCCCAAGCCCAGAAGCCATCGAAAGTCTTGCGCAAGTTGCCATTGGCATCATATGGCGCATTGTATGGCTGCTGGTTCACATACGTACTGAAAGTACCGTAAGGACTCTCCTGACTATTGTTGATGCCCACGGAGGTGTAGTTACGGAATGTCAAGTTCTTGAATGTATATAATAAGGTGATGCCACCATTGAAAGTACGGCGCTTGGATCCCTTCATGGCACCTTCGACATCAGTATATTGTGCATCGGCTGCCCAACGGAACTCCTGGCTACCACCTTCCACACGGAGGTTGTATCGCTGACCGACACCTGTGCGCAGTGGCTTGGAAAGCCAGTCGGTATCGACACCATTGAGTACGTCACGAAGTCGCTTCTGATAAGCTTCCTTGCGAAGGATTTCCTGCTTATTGTCGGCAGACCAAGCTTTGTCATACAAACCAGCCTTCTTCTCCAAGTCCAATTTCTGGGCAGCATTAAGCATGTGATAGCTGGTCAAGTCTGGCACTTCCATCTGGATGCCAGCCTCAACATTCACTCTCAACTTGCCTGGTTCAGGACGCTTGGTGATAACAACGATGACACCATTGGCACCACGTGAACCATAGATGGCTGTAGCTGCCGCATCCTTGAGGATGTTGATGCTCTCGATTTCCTCGTCATTATAGTCCATCAACTTGGTAAGCGAAATCTCAAAACCATCCATGATGACAAGAGGGGTATTGGGATTGCTCTCCTGACCAGCGTTGAACTCCTCCACACTCATTGGCAGAGATGAGTTACCACGGATATTGATATTGGGCAGTTTATTAGGGTTGCTACCATTCAAGTTGTCGATAGAGAAATTGATGCTGGCATCTGCATTCTTCAAGGTCTGAAGAAGGTTTTGACCACGATACTGCTGCAACTGCTCGCTGCCGATGGTAGCCACGGAACCCGTATAACTCTCCTTCGCCTTACGGAAGATACCTGTCACCACGACTTCCTTCAGGGAAGACTCGTCATCCTTCATCTTGATGAGCAAGTTGCGGAAATCCTCCTTACACTTGAAGATATACTTCTCTGGAATCATGCCGATGTAGGAGAAATCGACCTCAACAGCATGTCCTCGATTCAATTGGAGTGCGAAAGTGCCATCGGTGTTGGTAACGGTGGCTATCTTGCTGTTCTTGCCTGCCTGGACTGTGACACCAGGCAAAGGATCACCGTTGGAATCCAACACCTGTCCCTGCAAGACCACTGTATTCCCTTCCTTCATCTCTGTCGAGAAATAAATATTCGATGTCTCGGGGGCCTTCATCGAAATGGTCACGAACTTACCATTCACCTTGTATTCCAAAGGCAAGGAGCCTATCGCTTGAGACAATGCCTTGCGCACATCCTTGGAAGTAGGGTTCGAATGAGCCTTATACTTCTTCACATCCTCATAGGAATACATGATTCGGTATCCCGTGAGTTTCTCAATTCTCTTGAACGCATCCACGAGCGAAGTCTGCTCCTTTGCCTTGCCTGCCAAACTTTCCGACCAATCACCTGCGAGCATTGGCAGACCATCAGCCAATGCCGCAAATGCATGGGTAGAAGAGAGAGGAGAGACAAAGGCGGAAATTAACGCCAATGTAGCCATTCTTGACTTAAAATCTCTCATAACAACTTATTTTATGTATTTAACCTCGTTTCTTTAATGCCTATACCCCTTACTTCTTCGGGACGTAGTTGAGATACATATCAAATGTCTCTTGCATAATCTTGGCAGAGCGCAAAGTGCCCTCGGCACATCCCTTGAACTCACCCTTGCTATTGAAGAGCATAAAACCTGGGAAAGACTCTTCCAACTCGTACTTTGTCATAGCGGCATCGCCCTGCTTGCTGTTGGCATCCAAGAACATGCAGACAAAGTTCTTGTTGAGATAGTCGGCAGTGGCATCGTCATTGAAGACGTATTTCTCCACGTAGTCTGACTTATAGTCACTATCAGAGATGAACACCATCAAGTTCTTTTTCTTAGCCTTGGCAGTCTTGATACCCTTCTCTACGTCCGTACCAGCCAAGAACTTCACCTTGGTCTTTGGAGTCGCCTTTGAAGTGGCAGTGAGCTTCGACTGGCGCTCAGCCTTTGCCTGCGCCATTGCCTCAGACTGCAATCTGTCCATCTTGACAAACTCATCCTCCTCACCCATCAAGGCTTTTGCTACAGCAGTGCCAAATTCCCCAACGGTCTTGCTGCCAATAATTCGGTTATACTCGGTGCCATCAGGATTCAATATCAGATAAGTAGGATAAGCCTTGATGTCGAACTTATCTTGCAACTCCTTGGCATCGGCATCATGATCCACGTCGATGGCATAATTGACAAAAGCATAATTCATGAGTTTTCCGATACGGGTGTCTCGGAATGTGGTCTTGTTCATCTGTACGCAAGCATGGCACCAAGTAGCCCAGAAATCCACAAGCACACGCTTGTTCTCCTGCTTCGCTTTAGCCAAGACATCAGTCAGGCGCACCTCAGAACCCTTGATGAAGTTCACACCCTTGCCCTCATCAATGATGGTATCTTTCTCGGCAGAATTCTGTCTCTTTTCCATATTCTTGGCTTCTTCCTTTCGAGTTTCATCTGTCATCGGAGCCTCACCCTTCAAGATACGCTCGCATCTCTTCTGAAACTCCTCACGATATGCCATACCCTCGAATCGATTCATCTCCTTGCCATCGGCATCAAAGAAAATAAAGGTAGGATAAGCTTTCACATGGAAAGTCTTGTTGCGCTCTGGGCCTTCGCCATGCTCCATATCCAACTGCATGAGGACGAACTTCTCATTCAAGTACTTGCCTAAATTCTCGTCTGGGAAAACGTTGGTCTTCATATAACGGCAAGGACCACACCAAAGGGTGTAGCAATCAACGATCAACGTCTTGTTCTCCTTCTTTGCCTTTGCCAAAGCCTCAGCAAAGGTGCCCTTGAAGAACTGGGTACCCTTTTCAGCCTCAGCAACCTTAGTTTGTTGTACTTGTGGCATTGCCTTCGCAGATGCCACAGAAACAGGCAGCATCAATGCGGCTGCCAGCGCATAACTCAAAACTTTCTTGTTCATAGCTCTTTGCTCGTTTTATATTACTTTTACTATAAAATCGGGCAAAGAGTAACTTCGGGTACCCTAAAAAGGATAATATTTTAATTATTTTCTGCTTTATTCTACCAAAATGGTATGATTATGCAGTTTTATCTTATTATTTGATATTTGATTCAGCATCTTGACGGCTTCCTCCAATCCTTGCTTTCGGTCGTACATATAACGAAGATGCGTGTTGAGAGCGGCATCGTTGTGGCATACCACGTTCACGTTGTACCAACTGCCCATCTGCATTAGGATGTCGCGCAAGGTCACGTCATCGAAGAGTTGGATGCCATCCTTCCAACACCCCACATCATTGGTATCGACATGGCTCACCGTGATGTCACCCTTCGCATTGATGGCAGCATCCTCGCCTGGCGCAATAACCTTGTCGGCATTGCCGATAGCAGATGACACGCTCACGCTTCCCTGTACCAAGGTAACATGGGGATGGGCGGTATCAGACGCATCGACGTTGAACTCTGTACCCAATACACGGGTCTGCATATCGCCAGCCTTGACGATAAACGGATGCTGCGCATCGTGAGCCACCTTGAAGTAAGCCTCGCCTTGCAACGTCACCTTGCGCTCCTTACCTGCGAACGCTGTAGGATAGGTGAAGCGACTGTTGGCATTGAGCCACACCTGCGTGCCATCGGCTAGGGTGAGTTTCATATCCTTGCCTTCTGGTATCACCACAGTATGGTTCTCCACCACCTGAGCCTGGGCTAACGTCAACTCATTACCTTTGACCACTCGCTCATTCTCCTGTTCATCGAGGATGACAATATCCGTAGGCACCGCCTTCGCCTGATAGAGTGAAGACTTGTCTTCCTGAATGCCCTTGATGTTCAGCAATACCACGACGAGACCTATGGCGGCAACAGTACCCACAACAGTCCATAAAGCACGCAAGGAGAAACGACGGGATGCCTCTTCCGACTCTGCCATCGGAACGGCTTGGGCGGATGTTTCAACAGGATATGAGTTTTCTCCCGAAGCAGACGTACTGGAGTTTGCAGCCATCCGAGCCGCCAACCTCTCCCATTCCGACTTTGCATCGGGAGCAGCCTTGCTGTCTCTCAACAGAGCTTCCGTCACCATCTGGTCCAGAAGCATCTGCTCTTCTTGTTCTATATCATTACGTGTTATATCTGACATTGCTTATTCTTACACCTTATTATATATGTCCTATTTGAAATCCTATTGACTCCCTTGGAATCCTATCAGGCTTCTTATCCTATATGATAAATCGTTCTGTCACCTTTTTTGGGTACCTCGCCACATCTTCTTTAACGATTTTTCGTGTCCTTTACCCTTTGCTCACTTTCTCACGGAACATCCTCAACGCTTGTACGATATGCTTCTTCACGGCACTCTCGCTGATTCCCAGCTCCGCTGCCACCTCGCTGTATTTCTTGCCTTGCAGATAGTGAGCCTCCAAGACTTGTCGGGTACGTGGCGTGAGATGCTCCATCAGCCGGCGTATCGCTTCCACCTTGTCATCATGTTCGAGCCAGTCTGCCTTCTCCACTTTTTCTGCGGTATAGGCCACGTACTCGGAATATCGTTGATGAACGGCTTGCTTGCGGTAGAAATCAGAACAGCGATTGCGGACGATGACAAAGAGATAGTTGCAAGCCTCCGACTCCAGCAAGTCGGCTTGATGGGAGAAGAGATACTCGAAACTATCGGCCACAATATCCCTTGCAGCCTCGTCATCGTGGACAAGGCTGAGTGCCAAATAAAATATCTTCGAATAGTTTTCCTTGAAAAATCTCTCAAATTCCGTTGCTTGCATCTGTTATTTTTTTATCTATGATTCCCTCTCTTTCGGGTAGCGGAAACTTATCATCTAGCTTTTTTCGGGTACAAACTTATGAAAAAAAATCGAAACTTCTGTCCTTTTTGTTACATATTTGCTAAAAAACGGAAAAAAGAGGACTAGAATGCTTGCATTCTGCGTTTTTTTTTGTTTCTTTGCAATAAGATAGATGCATTCAGCCTATAGAAAGCACGCTTTCATTGTGCTCGTTCGCACTATCATCGCATACGATAAGCTATTAACTTTTAGAATTATGGGAAAAGGAAAGAAAGGTGGCAAGAGAATGAACAAGGCGCAACTCACCGAGAAGTTGCAAGAATTCTTTGCCAGTCAGCCGGGCGTAACGCTCAGCTTCAAAGAGATATTCCGGGGTCTCCATCTCACTACCCACCCTCTCAAGATGCTCGCTATCGACATCATGGAGGAGATGGCTTGGGATGACTACCTCGCCAAGGTAAGTGACAATTCCTATCGCCTCAACCAGAGTGTACAGGTGATGGAGGGCAAGTTCGTACGCAAGTCCAACGGCAAGAACTCCGTCATCCCTGACGGCAGCGAGAAGCCTATCTTCGTATCTGAGCGCAACTCCATGGGCGCGCTCAATGGCGACCGTGTAGAATTCACCTTCCTCGCTCGCCGCAAGAACCATATCAAGGAGGCTCAGGTCAACAAGATATTGGAACGTGCCAAGGACAGCTTCGTAGGCCGTCTGAAAGTGGATAAGGACATCGCTTACCTCGTCACACCAGGCGATGTATTCGCCCACAACATCATCATCCCAAGAAGAAAGCTCAAGGGTGGCAAGACCGACGACAAGGCGGTGGTGCGCATCATCGAGTGGCCTGACGGAGAGAACAAGAGCCCTATCGGAGAGGTAGTGGATGTACTCGGACAGACGGGTGACAACGATGTGGAGATGAACACCATCCTCGCTCAATATGGTTTGCCATACAAGTATCCAAAGAACGTAGAGGATGCTGCCAATAAGATTTCTGGAGAAATCACCGAACAGGACTTGAAGGAGCGTGAGGACTTCCGCAAGGTATTCACCTGCACCATCGACCCGAAAGATGCCAAGGACTTCGACGATGCACTCAGCATCCAGAAGTTGGAGAATGGCAACTGGCAGGTGGGTGTCCACATCGCCGATGTATCACACTATGTAACAGAAGGAAGCATCATCGACAAGGAAGCCGTGAAGAGAGCGACATCCGTCTATCTCGTTGATCGCACCATTCCGATGCTGCCAGAACGTCTCTGCAACTTCATCTGCTCCCTCCGTCCTAACGAGGAGAAATTGGCGTATAGCGTCATCTTCGAGTTGGACAACAACGCTGAGGTAAAGAACTATCGCATCGTACATACCGTCATCGAGAGCGACCGCCGCTATAAATATGAGGAAGTACAGGAACTTCTCGAAGCCAATGGCGTAGTGGATGGCACGGGCGAGCCTGCACCTGCTGAGACACCTGAGCATCCATACCAGGGAGAGAATGCCCTCCAGCTCATCACCCTCGACCGCTTGGCCAAGAAACTTCGTGCCGCTCGCTTCAGGAATGGTGCCGTGAAGTTCGACCGCGAGGAATTGCACTTCGACATAGATGAGAAGGGAAAGCCTGTAAGCTGCTACTATAAGCGCTCAAAGGATGCCAACAAACTTGTAGAGGAATTCATGCTCCTTGCCAACCGCACGGTTGCGGAAAGCGTCGGCAAGGTAAAGAAAGGCAAGAAGCCTAAGACGCTGCCTTATCGTATCCACGACAATCCAGACCCACAGAAGTTGGAAACCTTGCGTGAGTTCGTGGTGAAGTTCGGCTACAAGATGAAGACCGAGGGAACGAAGGGAGCCACCGCCAAGAGCCTGAACAAGTTGATGGCAGACTGCGAAGGAAAGCCTGAGAACAACCTCATCCAGATGGTAGCCTTGCGTGCCATGATGAAGGCGAAGTACTCCGTTCACAACATCGGTCACTTCGGTTTGGCATTCGAGTATTATACCCACTTCACCTCCCCTATCCGTCGTTATCCGGACACGATGGTTCATCGTTTGCTCACCAAGTATGCCGAAGGCGGCAGAAGTGCCAACGAGAAGCATTACGAGGAACTTTGTGAGCACTGTTCCGACATGGAGCTGATTGCACAGAACGCCGAGCGTGATTCCATCAAGTACAAGATGGTTGAGTTCATGGGTGACAAACTGGGCGAGGAGTTCGATGCCCACATCAGCGGTATTACCAGCTATGGTATCTATGCAACTATCGACGAGAACCATTGCGAGGGTATGATTCCGATGAGAGACATCGCAGACGACTACTATGATTTCGATGAAAAGAATTTCTGCCTCATCGGACGACGCCATCACAACAAGTATTCTTTGGGTGATGCTATCCGCATCAAGGTGGCACAGGCCAATCTGGAGAAAAAACAGCTCGACTTCACGCTTGCTGGTGACTCTGCTCCTGTACGCAAGGACAAATCTGCTGGTGCCAGCGATATGAAATCCAAAGACAAAAAAGCTGGTAAAAGTAAACAGAAGACCCGCAATCACAGAAAGCGCAAATAAATTCTGAGTATAAAAAAATAGGGAAGTTCAAGGATGTACATGATTCTCATGCTACTCATTCTTGAACTTCCCTATTTTCCTATTTTTCCTTGTAAGACTTTTCTATAATGCCACATCTACAGATGCAGGGAAAACACGACAAGGATCAAAATATTCCATACAACTGATAATCATATCTTCCATTCGGGGAACGATCTTTCCTTCGAAAACTTTCCTATCATTGATGAAGACGGTTATCGGTCTGTTCATATCTACCAGTTGATCATTCAGATAGATCTTCCATTTACCACCACTTGTCGGATGGTAACTCTTGGCAAACTTCAAATCTATACCATAGACAGGATCACGCTCTACAGTCTGATAGGTTACTTTTTTGACGGATAATCTGATTACATTATCCTTGATATCCATCTCATAATAGTCTCTATCTTCTCCACTTGCATCCTTCAATCCATCTGCTGCCTTCGGTCTCTTCATCACATAGAGATTATAAAAGCCCTGACGGTGCTGTCCGTCCATCGGATAGTCCTCCCACAAAAATGTATGAGGATAAGGATTGCGCTTGTAGTTCTTGAGCCAAGGAGTAGTCAAAGAATAATCGATGGAATGACCGCAATTAGGAATCAGCTCGATACGATGGCGGAAGAGACTGTCGGTACTATGAATGAATCTGCCAGCACATTTCGCCTGCAAAGAATCGAAGGCCATCTTGGTATAACCCGTCAGTTTATTGCGATAGAATCCTTCATCCATTGCACCCGTCAAAAACGAGAATGCAAGATTAGCACAGTTTTCTACAGGGGCATTCTTCAAAGGTTCTCCACCAGCCATCGGACCAACACCAGCCCAATAGTCGGCATAATAGGATGCTAAGCGCTGACTGCCATAACCGCCCTCAGAGATGCCAAATACATAAAGTCGATTGGCATCAACATGACCAGAGGCTAAAGACTGGCGCAAGAGTTTCTCCCATGCATACAACTTTGCTTTTTGCCACCAGCGATAATACTCGCCTTCATTAGGAATTTGCGGAATAAAATAAATAGAAGGAGCATCATTGAAATATTGTGCCCACATCAATCCGTATTTCCATTCCTCCTCCTTGGGGCCAGAACCATGAAGATACAGATACATCGGAAATGGCTGGGCTGCTGCGATGCGCT
>ERZ1034871.831-NODE-831-length-17171-cov-10.190465_pt1 | contig 17171 bp, 26 predicted proteins | sample MGYA00520631_ERZ1034871 | MGnify/ENA primary metagenome ERZ1034871 (study PRJEB33766, sample SAMN09781721) | gut metagenome | biome: gut microbiome | host: Homo sapiens | place: Madagascar | study: EMG produced TPA metagenomics assembly of the PRJNA485056 data...
CTTCAGCGCACACCCTCTGTACAAAACATACAGCCCCCGCCTACAGGCAAGAGCTGTATACCTCATCATTACGATCAACTTTATTTACTCTTACGAGATTTAGACTTTGAATGTAGGCATCCTAGCCCAGTGCTTAAGTCCTTATCTACTCGGCTAAGTTTATCAATTTGCTTCTGATGCCAGTTTCTACACTGTCCGTAGAAATCACATTTAGGTGCGCAAAATGAAAGACCGAAGTTACGATTGTAGCAATAGTAGTCCATGATTACCTGCAATTCATCATACGCATGATTTCACGAAACCATGACTTGAGTTTGATAGATTCGTAACGGATGGCTCCGTTATTATAAGCGTCCATGATATGCTTAAAAGAGTTCATTTGTTTAGCATGTTTGATAAGCATAACATTAGGCTTATGGTCATCAGTTGTTGCGGAGAACTTGTTTGGGCATTGAAGGTCTACGTTGTTACTGATGTAATATATCCAGTCAAGTGGGTCATACCAGATTCCAATCCACGCACCGTTGTATCTGATGGACATACGATATTCACAGTCCTTGGTTTTCTTCTTGATGAAGTCGGTATCGTCCTCAAGCCATTCGTTATCAATAGCGTAACTTGCGTATTCCGTACCATTTATAAGCTGTCCAAAACGCGAGGCGTGTTTATCTTTCTGTAATTCAGGGACGCTAACATCCTGCACGAGGATATCTTTGGTATTGCCGAACTTCTTGAACTGCCCTTCATATGGGCGCTCCAAACGGAAGTATTCAAAGTAGGGATTGGTCTGCGTTACAGCATTGCCAAGGAAGAATACTTTCACAATAGGATGGTTTGTGCCCGGACGCGCAATAGTCTCGTACAGTTCAAGGAACTTAGTGACCTCATCGTTGAGATAGGAGGAGCGCTTGATTGCAATGAACTCATCGAAGATAATCATCTGCACGTCTGGGAAGGAGTCCGATTTCTGTGTGAATGCAGCGGACAGCTGCACAGCGTATCCGCATATTTCACCATCACAGTACATCGTATTGGATTCGGCTTTTAGGGTATGGTTTGGAAATTCCTTCTGCACGGCAGCGAACAAACGCCCACCGCGTGAGATAGTCAACTTCTTCAGCTCATTCTCCTGTCGGCGCACGTATACGAATTGCCAGTTTCGCCCGTTGCGCTTCTCCTTCAGGTGTTTATCGATAGCGTACTTGAGACATCCGTAGGTCTTGCCGCCACCACGGAGCGAGATGATGAAGTTGAATAGGCAGTTGTGGCTCAGGGTCTTTTTGATATCCCAGAACTTATCAGCCCTTGTAGCGGAGGATGCCATCCCAACCCCTTCCATAGTTATCGGTCGAGTGCGTCTGCACGCATGCGGGCGTGGAGCCGCAGTTCACGTCCTGATTGTTTCCGATGTACATCTGCGTGTGCAGCGATTCGTTCAGGAGGATATCCCCGCGCTGCAATTGGCTCGCACCGAATGAGCGGCCTGCAATCCATTCCCATCCGGCAGCAGTGAAGCCAGCACGCATATTGCCCGTGTATGTCGCGTTGATATCGATGCCCGCTGCGTAGAATCCCGTGATGATAAACGATGAGCAGTCGTAACTCATACCGTTGACGTTCTTGAGGTTCCTGTTCGTCTGGCTGTAGGTGATGTAGTTGTTCGATGCCTTGTCTATGCACCACTTGACCGCTTGCTCCACTTTGGCATTTGAGGCCGTGCCGCCTGCGCCGTGCGTGAGGCCGTCCACGATGCCGTTTAAAGTGGAAAGCAGTTTCTGCAGGATATTGCCGTTCCTGTTCAGCTGGTTGACGGCGAAATTGAGGTTCGGCGTGGTTCCGTTGAATGCGTAGCTCATCGGTAATCCTCCCCATCCCAGCGAAGCGGCGAGGTACCCTGAGGGAAGTTGTTCCCGATATCGGAGTTGTAGTATCGGTCGCATACGTTGAATGATACACCATTGGTGTATAGCAATCCAGCTACAACGTCCTCAGCGAGCTTAAGCTCTCCATCTGTCGTGACGATGAGCTGCTTAACCTCCGTGTCCAGATACACAGGCAGGCAAATCTCATCGAGCGGTCGCATGGAGGTCGGCAGCGTTGCTAGCGCCGTGTTCGCCTCGTATCCGTTCAGGTGCATGTTGCCCATCAGCTGCACGATGCAGTCGAGCGTGAGGATGCAGCATGGGTTGTCGCACTGCACATCGTTGGATAGCGTCAACGTCTGCAAATCGCCGAGTTTGCTGTACGGCATCGTTTCCTCCTTAAAATAGGATGCCCTCTCAAGGTCATCGACATTGGGAGGGCGAGAAGGGTGGCATTCAGACAAGGGGTTCACAGAGCTTGCTAATCTCCTGTAGACCTCCGCACGTTTCACCGTGAGCAATCGGATAAGTCGGCGAGCCTTTACTTCTCTGGTGCCGTCTTCGATTCTATACCATCGGTTCCGTCCCCGTCAACATCGATATTGAACATCATGAGAATCTTTGCGAACGGCAGCTCAGGGTTAATCTTGCAGATGTTCTCGAGGATGGACACCAGCTCAGCCCATGCGATATAGGCGGCAACGAGGTATGCGATATTCGGGGAGATTCCCAAGGTGTCGAACGGCGGAATAGCCAGAACCTCGTTGGCGATGATGCCGATGAGGAGAAACATGGCCTCACCGATTTTGTTATACATGCCCTCGCGCGCGATGGACGAGCACAGCTCCCTGTTCCGCAGGGCCGCCACCACGCCGCATACGATATCCATGATGATGAGGATACCGCACACGATGCTTACGTTAATCATCTCATTTCCTCTCGATAGTAATCTTGTAGTTCTCGTTCTCTAGCGTCTCTGCAGAAGCGCCAGAGCCACCATTCCCACCAGCGCCCCCAGAGACGCCGCCAGCCAATGTGTCACAATCAGCATACCTCAACCAACTCTCCCTATCGCCGTAATATACGGAACAGTCCAGATTCTCGTTATATCCAGACAGCCTGCCGTCACTGCAGAACTGCCAAGCCACCACGTTGCCGTCAGCGCTCGGGCAGTCCCACGATGCCGCCTGCGCGAAGGTGGGATGCACGACCTCGGGATAGGCCGCGACCCACCTTGCGCAGTTCGGCTCAACTCCTCCCTGATTGAAACGCCATGGGTTCGCGTATATCCAAGGCCATATCCCAGTGAGGTTGTGGAACTGGCGGATGAACTGGTTTACCCAGTCCACCGATTGCTCGAATATACACTTGCCGTTTCGGTACACGCCTTCCCAGTCGAGGACGGGGATGCCGTCATGCAGGTAACCCAGCACGTTGCGGTAGAAGAATGCAGCTTCGGCAAGAGGGTCGCCGCTGCCAGCGAAATGGTAGAAGCCGCGGAGCAGATTGGCATTCTTGGCTTGCTGGTAATGTCTGTCGCAATACGGGTTCACGTAGTCTGTGCCCTCGGTGGCCTTGACGATAACGCCCTGAATGGAACTCGACACAGCTACCAAGTTCAGGGATGCCTGGTAGCTGCTTATGTCGATGAAGTTAAACACTGCGGTTATCAGGTAGTGTCATATATATAGGGATGTATACTATGTTGTTATAAGGCGTTGCATCACTTATAGGTGGGATGGTAAGTTTCAGGCCGTCATCTTGCATTTTGAGGTTTGCAAGCGTGACCTGAGATGTAGACGATTGATATACAGGTAGGTACATATCGTAAATAGCATTAGTGATATAGAACGAAGGGAAGTAGAACGACGATTCAGAAGATAGCTCTGTAATCTTAACACTTATGTTACCGTTTATACGATTGCCCAATTTACTAATAGATTGATTGACCTTATCGCAGTTAACCAACATATTGAAATAATTTTCTGCGGAACTATATTGTAATACAGGTTCAGCCCTTCCGAGCATCATGTCCGCGATAAATGACTCGCCTTCAGCATTCGGGTGTAGGAAGTTCTCGCCGTTATCGTTGCGGAATAGATTAGTCGCACCACTGATATAGTCGAACATGAATGGCATGTTGGGTTTGAACTTGCAATACAAGTTGAAGGCAATAAGGGAGATGCCTTGACGTGCAATCGGGTCTGGCGTGAAATTGTTTGCGTAGGTGACGTATGCGTTAGTGAAATATGCTTTAACCTTGGCAATGAATTGGTTGACCGTGTCGAAGAAGGTATCCGAAACTCCGTTGAGAATCAGGTCATTCAAACCAGCAAAGATGTACACACGCTTGACAGAGGCGATAAGCTCCTCGGTATTGTATTTTGCCTTGGCTCGTTCAAACTCGCTATTGAGCGAGACGCTATAATATTTGATGAAACCTGCACCTGAAACCGCGAACGAATCGGCTTCCATGGAAAGTTCCTTGGAGACGAGTTGCCACCAGAGAGGCCCAATGGAACCGCCTGCGCCTGCCTCCTCAACGGAGAAGCTATCACCGAATACCACCATCACCGATTTGTCCTTTTTGGAAGACGCGAGCGTATTCTCCGCACCTTCGGCCCTTGCCGTCTCGGCGGCAATCGCCTGCGCGTTGGCGGTGATGCGCCCATCGAACTCCTGCACCTCCTGACGGTACATCTCCACCTGTGCATCGAGGTCGGCGGTACGGAGCCAGTAGAACTCGTTCGTAAGCTCGATGTTCTGCGGGACGGGTCGCTTGGACGCATACGAGGCGTGCGTGGCGTCATCCCACACCACGGTGAGGGAGTCGTACGTGGATGCCTTGTTCCATTGGATGGGGTCTGCGAACGAAAGCACGGCCTTGAGTCCCTTGTACGTGATGCCGTTGGGTAGCTTGGACGTGTCGAACGTCACCGTGTCGCGGATGGTGGTAGTGGTCTCGGCAAGGGCGGTGTCGCTCTTTACCTTCATGGTCTTGGTCTGGATTGCCATAAGTGTTGCCTCCTAGTAGGAAAGAAGAAGTCGGCCGTAGTCGGGGGAGTCGGGGTCCGCTACCATATCGAAGGTTAGGAACCGCCAGCTGGTGGGGATGTACGCCGTGAAATGCCCGTCATCGCTCAGGCCGAACCAAACGAACTTGACGATTTCGCCCACCACGTTGATGAGGTTCTCGGCGAGCCAGTTGCTCAGGGCCGTGATGTACAGCGAGGCGTAATCGCCGTTCTTGACCTTCTCGAACTCGGACGTGATGAGCGCCACGTCCTCCTTGAGCTGCGCGATATCCTGCGTGTTGGTGCCCACATATCCCGCAAGCTCGTTGTTCGACTCGATTACCTCGTTGAGCTTCTTGACCATTTTCGCCACCAGCTCGTAGTACGACAGCGAGTCATCGAACACGGCGGGAAGCACCATCTGGCACCAGTACTTCAGCCGCTGTACCGTCGCAACGGATGTCTCGTCCATATCCTCCTCCTTTACCATAGCCCCATGAACAGCGTGGACAGGCTGTCCACAATCTCAAGGTCGATATTAAGCAATGTCTTTCGATATGTCAACAGCAACTCGGACTGATTGGTGTCGTAGCCCTTCTGGTTGTGAACCTTCGTGCCATCGAAGTCACCCGTGTAGGCATCGGTGGACGAGCCGCTCGTCTCGTTCTTCGCGGACGAGCCGTTCTCGGTCGTGCCGTGGTCGAGCGTGACGTTGGTGGCGTAGTCCATCGCCTCGATGGCGCCCGTGTCCAGACCGTTCATCGGCGTGTCCTGAAACACGTTGCGGTCATCGGAGGTGCTCTGCGAGGTGGACGTTGTGTCCGTGGCGCGGGTGTCCGACTTGTCGCGCGAGGTGGACTCGTCCCGCGTCCACCTCTCGGTATAGTCGAGGTTCTTGGACAGCATGGGGTCGGTCACCAGAGATTCGCTCTCGAACAGCTCGTTGTAGTACGGCATAATCTCGTGCATCTTCCTGCGCATGTTCCAGGCGAACTGCCCGAGCGTCTCGAACCCGATTTCGCGCATGTAGTAGCGCCTGATTATCTTGTCGTTCAGGACGCTGCGGTGGGACTCATCGTAGATGGGGTAGTCATCGAGGCCGATGATGCCGTACACGTTGGGCCAGTTGTCCTCGGTATGCGATAGGCCGAGGTCATCCAGTCGCTGCTCGATGGGAAACCGCAGCATGGTGGTGTACTTACTCATAGTCATCTCCCGGAACGTTGGATGCCTGCATGCCGGAGGTTTCCATCATAGCGTTGCCGGTGGCACCGGTTCGGATGTACGTACCCGAGCGGAAGTCAACCTTAACGTCAAGGCCGAACAGCTTGTTAATCTCATCGCACGCCTGCTTGCGGGCGTTGAGCCTCGTGAAGCGCTCGGCCTCCACGTCACCCATGTTGTTCACGACCTCATCGGAGATGAGGCGTTCCTTCTTATCCGTGTTGACGTTCTCGATACCGAGGAATGTTAGCGCCTCGTTCCACAGCTGATGCTTGTACGTCTGCAACTCATTGCCCACGTATGGCGTGGTGATATCGAACACCTGAAAGGCATCCAAGTCGAGAGTCTTGTCACCATGTACCCAGTTGCGCCCCTCATCGACCTCCTTCGCAGCATTCAGGTAGGTAAGGCGCTCGTCATCCCTACAGCGGATAACGCGAGCGGTGCGCTGCTGCTTGCAGTTGATATCGATGGTGCGCTGCGTCTCCGCGAGGCGGGCGGCATACTGCCACAGCGTGAGCCACATCGGCACACGGAGGTAGTTCTGGTAGATGATAACCGAATTGTCCTCCGTGCATTCATAGTTGAAGCCGTTCACGGCATAGGCGCGGCGGTCGCGCGGGTACTCGTAGATATCCCATTGGCCCTGAATCATCATGGGCAGCACGGCATAGCCCTCGGGCGCGCGCCTGCGCTCGTCAGACTTCAGCGCCTCATCGTAGAAGAACCCCACGAACCCGTCACGCAGGAGCCAGAACTCAAGCATTCGCTCGTCTACGCCCTCGGGGAGATTGTCCCATTTGAACACGCTCATGGCGAGGTTCATGAGACGCCACATGAACATGGTGGCGGTGTCCTGATTGTTGATGAACGTCTCGGCGTCCTGCGCCCTAGAGCCGTTCTGCATGATTGACGGAATCATGCCAGACGGCGTGAAGAAACCTGTGTACATAATCCTCCTATCCCAATGCGTTGGATTGCGAGTAGTCACCGAACGTAGCCGTATTATGCCAGAACGTGATACCGCCGTCAAACGCCCTGCGGATAACATCGAGCGCATCGGCGGGGGTGCCTCGCCCTCGCGTGAACGGGGCTGTCGCGCCTGACCCCACGTTGAGCGAGCGCGGTGCCGCTCCGCCCGTCTTTACGTAGTTCCACGAGGGGCGCGAGGTGATGTTCACGGCCTCGATGCGCTCCACGGCGTATCCCCAGCGGTCGAAAAACTGGTCAATCTGCTGGGCTACCTCAGCCTTCACGCAGATGCGGTTAATAAAAAGGCCTTGAGCGCCAGTTGAGAAAAGCGTCTCTCCGCTAACCTGCCCTCTCGTGGTCGTAGGCTGCTTGGAGGCATTCACCATACCTGCAACTCCGCCTGCCCCTGCTGCGCCCGCACGTTTCAGCGTTTTGGAACCCTTGCTGACATTGCTCATCTGACCAGCCACTTTTGCCGCTAAATCAGCCTCGTCCACATGGGCGAAACCCTCCATGGCCCCAAGCCCCTCAAGTTCTGCCGATGCCGCTCCCAGAGTGGTGCCGCCAGATATGCCCGCAAGGGCAACGCCTGCAACGGTGAGCGCGATTGTACCCGAGTTTTGGCCCACCCAGTTCTGAAACGCATTGTTAGTCCATGAACCCATGGCACCAGCCTTGACAACGATGCCATCATCGTAGTCGAGGGCAATACCCTTGTAGTTATATGGAAACGCGAATGCTTGACAGAGCGGATTGAGTGCATACTTGACTCGAACATTTGTAGTCTCGTTCATAAGCTCATAACGCAACTGTACACGCTGACCCTGACCGTCCCCCAGTTCGGCAAACGAATAGGGGTAATAGTGAAGTTTAGCGTTTCTGGGAGTATATCCATCAAGCGTGTTCTTATTGGTAGGAATAGACAAATCAGTTTGTGAAGAAAGCTCGATATCTGTACCGCCTTGCGTAACAACACGACCGCCGCTACCGCAGAGCGAAGCAGCAAATGAGGGTACGGTGAAAATGGCAACGATACTCTCAACTGAACCCGCAAACGTAAGTTCGTTAAGAAACGCCTCCATGTCTTCAGACCCGCCAGCGCTGGTTTGAACAGGAAAGTAATATAGTGCGCACCCACAGGCAATGCCTTTGTTAACAGTCATGGCAATTGGTTTGGCATAGTATCCCTGTGGGTTTAGAATATCTTCAATAAGGTTGTCATTCTTCTCGGGTTTAGCAGAGGTCATCACGATAAAGCCGCCGACTCCGAACGTCTTCCTCGAAACACCGTCACCTACATATATAAGTGGAAACGAGGGTTCCTCGCTGAGCATGTACTTGCTGTCCTCGCTGGGCGTGGTCTCGCGTTCGATGAAACATGCGGGAATCTGCCAGTCGGTGCCGTAGAGGTACGTCTGGAAGACGTCCGTGTCAAGCGTAATCTCCGAGGTGTGGTCGTTGATATACTTCACATCACTGACGAAACAGTAGATATAGCCATCGGTCAACGATTCGTTTCGGTACATGCAGTAGTTGCAGTGGTAGAGCCTGTCCGCCTCGATTGCCACCTTGAGCCTGCGGTTGCGCCCGATGTACGTATAGTTGTCGCTCGATAGCGTCATGCGCGTGGCTATATCGTTGTACTGCTCTTCCAGAGAGATGTACAGGCGCACGTTGGAATAACCGCTGTCCCACGGCACGGAGCCGAACAGAATCTTTCCTGACGGCGTGTAGTTGGGAAGTGCCATCTATCCTCCTAATAGAAAAGGGCCGTTCCCGTGAGATACGGGAACGGCCTTACAGACAGTAACTATATACTACTGCGCTGCGGTGACAGTAATCTGGGCGGTACCCGTCTGACCGTCCTTCGCCATTGCAGTGACGGTGAGGACGTTGCCGACCGTCTCATTGGACGCAACTCGGAGAACGCCACTGGTACCATCGATATGTGTGCCAGCTGCCATGTCCTCGGTTCCCTTGACAGACCACTCGACCGTCTTCTCGAACAGGCCAGTACCCGCGACCTCGGCGGTCATGACGATGGAGGTGCCCTGCGCCACGTTCGCCGTGGTCGGGGACACGGTGACTGCCGTAATCTCGGATACCTGCGAGGTGAACAGGACGGCGTTGGCGAACGGGGACACCGAGAAGGTCTTCCACACATGGAAGAAGTACTGCCAATATACGCCCTCGCCGTTGTAGTTCTCCGTGAACTGCTCGAAGTTGTCGAAGCACATGAACCAGTCCTTGGCGAGCTTGACGGCGTTAATAAGCTGGAGCGCCTTCTTCTCCTCACTCGTGAACGGCTTGTACGTGCTATCGTTGGCGAACAGCTCCGCTAGTCGCGCCTCGTCATCTGCATCGAACTCGAACGAATCCACGGGGATGCGCGTGGAGATGTAGTCCACCTCGGAGAGGTTGAAGGCAGCCGCGAGTACCTTAACGCCCAAGGTTGCCTCGGCCTCGTTGGGCACGATGATAACTTGGTCGGCGATAGGCGTGGAGTTGCGCACGCCCGCGCGGTTGTACAGCGTCTTCAGGAACTCAAGGTTGTTGGTGTACTGGCGGTACTTGGTGATAGCATCGTCGGGGTCGGCACCGTCACCCGAGATGGGCTTGGTCACGACCGTGTAGATGCCGCCGTTGATTGCCTCGCGCGCGAGCATGTACTTCTTGGTGAGGAACACATCGAGGTTCATGCCCGTGTACAGGGAGTCCACGATACGCGCGATGAACTCGTTCATGTCATAGTAGGACAGGAACGCCTGACGCAGCTGGTCGTTGGAGATGGTCACCTTGTAAAACTTCTGGTAGTTCATCGAGTGGAACGCCGCGCGCACATCGGGAATCTCGCGCTTGAACACCTGCGTCTCGGCCTTGGCAGGGTCGTACGAGTGCGGCTTGGCGATATTGACGAAAATCTCCTCGACCGTCTCGCCGTAATCAAGCTTGCCCATCTCGAAGACGGCCCATTTGTCCTTCCACACACGGGAGGTTACGATTACTCGAGCGATGCGGTTGACGAGCGCGGTGATATAGGCATTCATGTACGGCTCGTAGCTCATGATGTACTCGCCGATATTGTGCAGAGAGCGGTTGTCATCTGGTACGCGCACGGGGTTCACGGTGGAGTTAGGCATCGACAACCACCTCCTTCACGAGGCCCTTGTTGATGAGCGCCTGTCGCAGCATCGGGTTGTCGTTGATGATGGCCTCAAGAGTGTCATGCGAGAACTTGGGGTCGTTCTTGAACCTGTCGTATGCGTGCAGCACTTCGAGATTGGGTTTACTTGGCATTGTACTTGTTCCTTCCTGCGAAAAGTGTTTCAAACGTGGAGGGCATATCCTCCTCCTTGGTCTCCTGCTTCTGCACCTGCTTGGCATGCTGGGGCGAGGACAGGAAAGCGTTTGCGAACTTGGTCTTGGCTGCATCCAGCTCCCTAGCCAGATTGTCGCGCTCGTTCGCAAGCTCCGTGTTCTCGCCCTGCGCCTGTTCCAGCTGGGCGGTCACGCCGTTGTAATCCTCCTCGGAGTACACGGTGGCCTCCTCCATGCCATCGGGCAGCTCGTCCATATAGACGTAAGGCATGATGAACCTCCTCTCTTTACCTCTAGAATATATTAGTTCCCGCGGACGGTGTCAACAGATTTATCTAGAATCTCGGCACCATGCTCCTGTAGGGCTATGAGGGCATCGATGTTGCTTCGCACATCGGGGAACATCTCGCGCACCTGAGCGAAGGTGTACGAGGAGAACGCATAGGTTCCGTCTGCCCACTGGGAGATAACATCGTACTCGTACGTGTCGGCGGTGGCTACCATGCGGACGTAATACTCATTGCAGTTCATACTATACCTCGTAACTTCCCTTGAACTCAAGCTTGCAGATATCTACCTCGTACCCACGTGCCTTATAGTGCTTAGCCATAGCCTCCGCTCTAAAACGCACACTATACATATGCGCATCCCCAAAACACGGTGTAAGTTCATAGCCTCCCGCATACCTTCCATAGCAGGTTTCACTTCCGACCCTGACACGAACGATGTAATAGGTTTCCATGACTATTCCTTAATACCGTAAACCGTGAAGTCCTTGAGCGGATATCTAACTTGCAGCTCATGCAGCAAACACCAAGCCTCGTCCTCACTATCGATGACTAGCGCTTCATCGAGGCGAGTGGTAAACCAACACATTATGCTATCGTCAACCTGCGAATATGCAGTAGCATGAACGAACTTATATGCCGTGCAGAAGCGGGAAGGCAGCAAAGCGATACAGTATTTACTCATCTGTCATATATTCCCTCATATTGATAATCTTGAAGTCACGCTCGGGATAGCTGTCGGCCAATTCTTTCCGCAGATGCAGGGCGACACTTCGTCTATTGATAAGGACGGCATTCTCAATATCATACGTAAACTCGGCATTAATATTCCCTCTAAGTATATCCCGATAAGACAGATTGGCAAGGAATTTGTACTTAAAGGGCCTGTAATACGGCACGACAACGATTGCATAGATAGTCATAATATCCTCACATCCAAACTTCTTTAAAAGCATATTCCACTCTATATACCCAGCATAATTGCCACCATTCAAGAGGCAACTTGTAGACAACATCAAACGCCTCATACATATTGGTGAAAATAAGCGCATCATCTATATTATCCACCATGTCGGGAACGCAATCCTCATTATCTATATTGGAACGCTTGCCTACGAAATAATGATGATATATACCATCTTCAAGCACTTTAGCCATGACAACATATTTTTCAGAATTGGTATACATTATTAACCCTCCACAGTGAAAACTTCAATATGATAATCCTTATCGTAACGCCTGTTGAGATACGCCATCATATCCATAGCCTCATCTAGATATTTATAATTGGCGGCTTGATGAAAATTATTGATATGATGGGTGTAGCCATTATGGATACTCTCAAAGTATCCATACCTCTCATCGTAAAGAAAAATGTAACTCATCTCTATCTCCTAATCTCCATATCGCCCTCGTAAAGGACGATGCCACCATGCACGCGCCTCGTGTAGAGCTTGCCCGGATACACCTTGCCGAACTCGAAGTTGTCGATATCCACGTACCTGTGGCACTGGCTGGGCATGCCCGCCACGTGAACAGTGGGAGTGTCGCTGCCCTCCTCGTACTCCATGTAGCACTTGGCGCGCAGGAACTTGGCCTGCCAGAACGTGCTCTCGTGCTTCCATGCTCCCAAGCGGACTGCGTCAACGTCTATGCAATCGGGTATCTCCGTGCCGATGAGGTGGACGGAGTCCGTATCGGCATACACGAACCTGTCGTACACCGACTGCGCCGTGGTGATGGTCTTGTACCTAGCCCACGCCGTGATGAACACGCCCGCGGGCAGATACACGGGGTCGCGCTCCTCTGGCGGCAAGTCCACGTAGCGCAGCACATCGTTGACGAGCATAGGCCTGCGGGAGTAGACCGTGGTGCGCGTGGCGAACTTGCCGTACAGGGAGTTGAGCATCAGCTTTGCAATCTGGCGCATTCCCGAGTTGCCCTCGATGGTGGCTTGGTTCTTGATGCCAATCCACTTGTCCACGTAGGACTTGAACAGGAACGTTGCGCTCCTGAACTGGTAGCCGCCGTGCCAGCGCAGGTTGTAGATATGGTACTGCTGCGTGATGAGCTTCCAGTCCACGGAGGTGACCGTAAACGTCACGTCTCCGTCACTGCGCTCAAGGTACTCGGTCTGCTTGAAGCGGAAGTTGCCCTTGAGCTGGATGCACGGGAGGTGGTCTTCACGGATACGGAACGAGCACGTCACCTGCGCCACCCACAGGTCGAATGCCTCGGAGGGCTTGGGCTTGCCCTCGAACCTCACGGGCCTTCCGTACGGCAGGCGCTCGCCTGAGCAGCTCGCCATCACGGAGGGGTACAGGCTGTTCACATCGAACACGATGCCCTTGCCCAGCTTGCGGCCCTGAAACTTCGGATTGACGTACGTCCAGCCTCCACGGTACGCCTTGCGTATGAACTCGTCTTCCTCGGGTTCGATATAGGAGAACCACTTGCGAAAACCCTTGCGCCCTCCGCTCATGTCGCGGTAGTTGGTGAGCGCGTTGCTGCCCGCCGTCATCTTGTTCAGGCCCTCGTCCAAGAACTTGCCCATGACCATGGCTGCAATGAGCACATCGTTGTCGAGGTAGGCAATCTCCTCATCGGTGAGCTGGTGCCCCACGGGGCGCGGAGCGGAGTAGTCGATACTGCCCTTGAGGATGGGTAGCTTGTAGGCCTTCGCCATCTGCGCGATAGAGAGCGGGACAATCTTGAGCGAGTCCATGATGCGCACGCTCAACGACTTGGTGAAATACAAGTCGATACAGTACACCTGATTGGCATCGCTAATGACGGTGGTGTAAGTGCGCGTTCCCGCCTTGGCCCTGTCCTCAACCCATTCCCAACCGTTGCGCTCAAGCCAGTCCATGATAAACGCACCATCGAACGCGAGGTTATGGAAGTAGACGTTGCAGGGGGCGTTGTCACGGCACCACTCGATGAACCACTCGACAGACGTGCCGCGCTCGATATGCTCCGTGTTCCCAATCTCGCACGTGGCAGCAGCCCACACCCTACAGTCCTCCATGTCGGTGGTGGTCTCGAAGTCCGCAGTATAGCTCTTGCGATTCAACGTGTCCTCCCACCATTCATCGCCGCCGTCACCGAATACGCTAACTTCCTCTCTATCCATCAGGTCTGCCAGCGCGTTATAGATAGAGTCGATATCCTCTCCTGACATCTTGGACAGGATATCCGGGTTGCCAATCATCCACAGCGATTCTGGGATGACCTGCCTTGCATCGCTAACCTTCATAACCGACCTTCCTCGCCCTGTCCACAACGAACCTGACGGCCCTGTTGTGGCGCGTCTCGTAGGGTGTGTTGACGTATGGGTTGTTCTCGCCGCCGCTCTCGCTGATGTAGCTCGGGTCCAACTCGTCATATCCCAGTGCGAACAGCTTGTTGAGATATGGCGGCTCGTTCTCGGCCATCCAGTCGAGCGCATCCAGCAGCTCCTGATAGCCGCCCATGTCGGCATGCCTGTTGCTGGTAGCCGTCCACGTGTCGCGGTAGACCTCGTACATGGCATCCACAGCGACCTGCTCGCGCTTGCGGGAGGCATCCTCCTGCTCCCACCTCTTGAGCGTATCGGGGTCTACATCCGTATAGGAATCATCGACCTCGCCCTCGTCCTCGGGCATCAGGTCGTTGTCCGAGGTGAGCGTACCGTACTTGGCTGGGGACAGCTCACCCATATCGTAGGCATCGTCGCCCTCGAAGAACTCGCGCCCGATATCCTCAAGAGTCTTCTGGCGCTGCCTGCGTATAGCCCGCATATCGAGCTTGTACTGTCGCTCTGAATACTTGGTAGTGAGCCTGCCGAGCTCATCGGTCGTGATATCAAGTGCGTCCCTGTTGACCGTCTTGAGGACACGAGTGAGCTCGCTGTACCTGCGGTGCTTCCTATCGGACTTGTAGCCGACAATGCGGCGGAAGTCGTTCACGGAATGCACGCGCGACATGATACCCTCCACGGTTACACGGCTGGGCAGATAGCCCTTGAGGATTGACTGGCCCTCATCGTCAAGCTCGCGCTCCCTGCGGGTAATCGCCGCATTGAACGCGCGCACGGCAGAGCGCAGGCGGTTGAGGCGAGATGCCGTCCAGTTGAAGCCGGGCATCTCACATCACGACCCGAAGCCTCAACTGCTCTAGGCAACGGAACTCCTCGCCACGCTCGGATACCACGTAGAAGCCGCGCGACTCGACTTGGCTGTAGAGCTGGAATATGGCGGCAAGCGAGGCATCGAGTTGAAAGTGGAAACGGCGCGACAGCGAGTCCGTGAGCCAGTTCTGGCGAATGCGTGCCTTCTCGAAGAACTTACGGCGGTGCGTCTCGGACGAGAAATAGAAGCGGTACCCGTCAATTTCCTCATAGAACGGGCTGTCCTCGATGGCGTAGCAAACGCCGTTACGTGTGATATCTGGCATATCTAACTCCTAATCAGAATCGCTAGCGATAATAGCTATCACATACAGGCCAATACATACGAGGCACATAAACGAGAATGCAAGCCACAACCTATCACCGTCCAATGCATAGCAGTGCGCAAACGCAAACGCTGCCAATGCACAAAAACAAGTAATAATGCTATCAAATATCAGTTTCTTCACAACATTAATCTCCTGAAAATGAGGGGCGCAATGCGCCCCTCGGAATGGGCAGCTAATCGAACGGGATGGGGTTGTCCTCGATGAACTCCACCGACATATAGTCGCGTCCGCGCTTGGAGGTGCGCTTGGTGAACTTCATGGACACACCTGCGAGGAGGTTGAGAGCCTGCTCCTTGGAACCCATGTCCTTTTCGATGGTCTTGATATCATCGGTCACGATGGAATTGCCGAACATAAAGTTCTCAGGATACTCCTCGAACAGCATGACCGCGAACGGCGCGTCATCACCCTTGATGAAACCATAGTCCTTGAGATGGAGACCCTTGCCGACAGGAATGTCCACCTTGGTACGCCCGTCCATGAACGGAATACCCTCGCCCTTGTTGAACTTGTCGAAATAGCCCATTGCTACCTCCTTGCCCGTGTGGCGAACCCGTTTAGGTTACTTGATTGACCACGTGGGACATACTGAGATAAAGCGACAGAGAACAGTATATCCCACGTGACCAATCCCTAGGATTGGGCACGTTGCCGCTACTCATCAAGCGGCAGCTCCTCGCGGAAATCGGCAATCTCAAGCAGCTTCTCGGTCGTGAACTTGTAAACGACCTTAGCAATCTTCTTGCCATAGACTTCGGTACCGCGCTTGCACTCCACGCCGCTGGCGGCGATGAACTTGCGGATATCGGTCTTAGTGAGGGAAGTATCCTCCATCGTGCCCACGGGAGTGTGAATGAGGTCGTAACGACCGTCCTCGGCTTTCTCAAGAGACTGGATGCCGACCTCATACTTGAAAAAAGTAATTTGACGTGCCATTTTTGGGTCCTTTCTTTAAAAGTGGCAGAATTGGAACATATTTATTATGGCAGAATGGTAAGGCTGGACAACTGTGAATCTGAAAATATAAGAAGTTTCACAAAGTCTTCACATACTATTCATCTAGGAGACAAGACGGGATATCGATAGAAGTATGATAAAAACCGCTACGCATAATCTTTTCAAGAACCCGCTCATATGGAACCAAAATACATTCCTTTACAAACCCGCGTACGCCATCTAAATCTGTATAAATACCGTCTCTATGAGTTTTACTAATCGCCTTCAATACCTCAAAATTATGAATATCCGAACGATTCTTAAACCCTACAGGGTAAATCTCTTCAATGTCAATACTATAACTCCTGTCTACCCGATATAATACGCATGATTGCATGTCGGCGTAATATGCGCGTGCATCATCTCACCAGTCTCTGGGTGTGGAAAATCAAAATCTACCGTAAACATATTAATATTATGCGATGCAATACAAAAACGTTCGCCATTAAACTTATTGCAGAGCGTACGGCAATACTCATATGCTGCCGCCTTTTTGGACGAATACGACCCATAGACGTCATCAAGCGTCTTGGGCATAGGACGCCCAGCCCAGTCATGCAAGGGCGTACGCGCAACGCGCTTCCGAGGATGAACGATAAACCAAGTGGACAAATCAGTCATGATTACTCCTCAACATCATAATTGTTAAACTGTGCGATAGTTTTAATAGGCAAATCATCGGCCCATGCGAAAATACACACAGAATCATATTGGTTATACTCAATCAACGAAATAGAAGCGACAAAAACACGATAAGCCTCGGCAAGACCATATGTACCTATGCACTCAATATCGCCATTACGGAACAACTCCACAGAATAAAAGTCATACATAATTACCCTCCTCTCAAGTGGTTACTTGGTACACTTATAATACATGTTTCAGTGCGTGCGTTGAACATAAACACGTAAGCACACATTATGAACACATTGTTCTATAATCTGCCTGAATTCACGTATGTGTAGAATAGTTGAAGATGGGAAACTGGTAGTTGCATATTT
>ERZ1034871.840-NODE-840-length-17045-cov-10.253855_pt1 | contig 17045 bp, 20 predicted proteins | sample MGYA00520631_ERZ1034871 | MGnify/ENA primary metagenome ERZ1034871 (study PRJEB33766, sample SAMN09781721) | gut metagenome | biome: gut microbiome | host: Homo sapiens | place: Madagascar | study: EMG produced TPA metagenomics assembly of the PRJNA485056 data...
CCAGTACATAACCTATTGTCCTTATATTAGGATTGCTTACATTGCTCAAAAGGTTGCCAAAAACTTGGACAGATCCCATCAATGCAAAGGACAACGCTGTAAAAACTCCAAGAATACCAACAAATTCAGAATAAATTTTAGTTACTTTGTTTTGAGTTTTTTTAACCTTTTCAGAAACACTATCCGACATTTCGACAAGGTAATCTCTTTGCAGGCAACTAAGAATAATATGCCTCTCAAAGTGAAGTAAATTGTCCTTGTCCTCTTTTTTCAACTCAATACTATCAATTAACCCGCTAAAGATATTTTCCTGCTTATCCTTGACACCAAAGAAATTCTCCAATGACTCAAATTCTTCATTTTCCATATTGTAGATGACACGGCTTATTTCTTTGTAATTTTTGCAAACTTCAGCTTCTTTATTACTTATCACTACCAAAATTTGTTTCAAGCCATCATCGGATTCATCATATGAATGATCGACAAAATATTTCAATACATCGGAAACTCTACTCATTATACACCCCCAATGAATCAATATTTTCTTCATAACATGACCTTATTTCGTCATCAGTATAATCATCAGCTCTACGATTCATTATATCTGTCCTAAAATTTTTCCAACTAGAATGATTATGCGTTATATCAACCAATTCCCACGGCTTTTTTTTCATTATTTTTTTTACAACAGCAGTTAATTCTGATTCGATGGATTTATCAGCTAAATTCAATTTTTCACAAACGAATTCAAATTTATTATCCTTTTTAACAATCTTTGAACTTAAATGCGCTATTGGACCAGATGCATATATCTTAAACTCATCATACACACTAACTTGAACTGGACCATATTTCCATTTTGAAAAATTACCATTAATTATAGGTTCTCCATAACGCGCCAAACAATATCCTTGCAAAAAAAACATTATTTTTTGTAATTTAAGATTAGTAATGCTTTTCTTATTTTCATTTGCAATCTCGATTATAAAATTAGCAACGGCTATAGGTTCCTGAATTGCTATGCTCATGACACGTCACCCTCCTTAATTGAATTTTATCACATCTGTCAAGTACTATATCTTGACAGGCAACGTAATCAAGTCCAAGATGTAGTGCAGTAAAAGCAAACCTAATACAACAATTGTTGTCCAACAAAAATTAAGTTAATGTTGCTGATGTGATTGCGGCTAGCCAGTGAGCTTACTGATGTGCCTAACCGACTAGCAATGCTGCTCAACGTATCACCACGTCTGACAGTGTAGGTATGTGTAGTAGCCTGCCCGCTGATGGTCAGCTTGTCGCCTGGGTGGATAACAGTGTAAATCGTCTTTCCGTTGCGTTGTGCCAACGTATACATGGACATACCGTGACGGGTGGCGATTGACCACCAGCTATCACCGGACTGCACTGTGTAGGTGCTACCGGTAGTCTGTTTTGCCTGTTTTGACGTCTGCAAGATCTCCACGTCTTTGCGGTTGATCCAACTCATGATGCCGCCTAGCAGCACACGGTCACCACTTGTCTGCACAACCGGATACATGCGCCCCTTGACCCATGACGGAATAAGCTGACCGCTTGCCCAGTGACTTGCCGAGAAGTTGACCTTGACCGCGTATCCAGGCTCAATGTCGGTCTTAGGCGTGTTGTCTGCCTTAATGCCCTGCTTAACAGCCGTCGGCTTGCTTACAGGTCTGGTAGCACTACCCTTGTGGTAGCCGTTCTGTGTGATATTCGTCAAGTCGACGTTCCCGTCGAGCCCACCACCACGATAGCAGCTTGTGAATTGCCACATTCCGACACCGTCCATTGTAGGAAAGTACGCGTAGTCCGGTGTAGTGGTGATGTTGTAGTCCTTGTAAGCTGCTATCCACAACGAACCGGGATATTCCGCCAAGATATGCTTGTAGTCGACGTGTGCTAGTGTATATGGTTTATAGGAATAATAGACTGGTGTGTAGCCAGCGTCAGATATACGTCGCATGCCGTATAGGATTGCGTCTGTGTTGGCCGACACACTTGCCGAGGCACCGTCCTCATAGTCAAGCGCTACAATTGAGCCTTTGGGCGTCTGGACCCGTGGCAAGAAGTAATCCATACACTTCTTGGCCACTTGCTTGTCACCGCCCACCTGATACCAGATGTACGTATGCATACGCAGTCCCTGTGCGATACCCGTAGCTACCTGCGACTGGTAGGTGGCCTGTGTGTAGATACCACCGGTGTTGATGCCACCAATTTGCGAGATGGAAAACTCATCGCTGGCTTGACCTTTAACGGCCGTACACCCTTGATACCGTGATAAATCCGTCCCCTGTGCTCTGTTTGCTTGCGCGTTTTGACCGCATAAAAAAAGCCCTGCGCATACGGCAAAGCCCAACATGATTTTATTTTTCATCGTCGTCACCTCGATAATCGTCGGATAACTTATAGATATACTTTTTTAGCCAAGTCGGAATCGGGATTCCCATTTGGCCCAAATTTTCCGTGATGGAAATCGCATAAAAAAGAATGTAAAAAATCAAAAGCGTATCGGCCATGCCGCTTGCCCCGTAGATATCGCAGAACGGATATAGCATACATACGATCAACAGCAAAGTTGAGTGTTTGATAAGTCCACCGATTCCCTTACTGGATGTAGTTTTCTTGTTGACCAACGATTTTACGAACCCCGTCATGACGTCGATTAGAACTGCTAGGAAAAACGCGAAGAAAACAGGGTTATCAATCAGCGCCGACAGATGTTTAATGTATTCTATATGCAGCATTTAATCACTCCTTTTTATCCTACCCACCCACCGCTATAGTTATTATTCTGTTTCAGTTTCTGAGTAAACCTGGTCTTGCACAGCATAAACAAATTCTCTGAACGAATTTGCATCATCTCTTACAGCTTTGGAATTTTTGCGATAAAGATCAACGTTGGCAATTGTTGTAACGATATCTTGACTCAACGCATCATTAGATGATACTTGCGCCGAAAAACGTGCCACCAATTCATCTCCTATTTTTGATTCTCCAGAAAGGTTGACTGTCTTCTGTTTTGTAAGTGCCATTGCTAATCCTCTTCTTTCTTTTGATTTGCTTCTGCTAACATTTGTTGCAATTTTTCATTTTCAACTGCCAAGTTAGCTAATTTGATATTAAGATTACCGATTTCAGCAGCAAGGTTGCTGATGATCTTTTGTAGTTTTTCAGTATCCATTACTTATCCTCCTTATTTTCTGCTCCAATAATGTTAACTAATGACGGATCGATACCATTCTCTTTACACAATGTTTTTTGTTCCCCGATGGCGGCTGCCATAAATTCCTGTTGACGTTTCTCGATAACCTTATCATCTTGCTCAGGCAAAATAGCCCTGCCATCATCAGAATAACCAATCGGCTCTGATAACCCCATCGTCCTAATGACAGGTGTGCTACCATCCCCCGTTAGGTATGTTTGCATTTCGGCAATTTCGTCGCCGTTAGCATTTTCGATTGTATCCGTAAGAACAATTGTTTTTTTCAAAGCCATATTATTTCCTCCTATTTTATAAATCGCGAACCTTGGACCCGGCAAACTCTCGGATTCCGCCTGAAGCAAAGGCAATCCCGGATGTCGGTGAAACTCGATTGGAAATCGCAGGTATCTTCCATTGCTGATACCAGTTGGACCACTGACACCACGTAAATCTCAGCTTGTTAGAAGCGCCACAAGAAATTTCCACATTTTCCATGTTCATAGTTCCCCACGGCTTTATGTCGTCCCAACGAAATGCGATTCCCGATGATGATTTAGTATTTTCGTTGTAACCAACCTGTATAGATGGATAATAGTAGCCACTGTTACCCCAGCGTATGTTCCTGATATAGAAGGGATCCTTTCCTCCCGTATAAATTGTGCGTGCTTTGTCATTTTCCAATGTACACGTATCGTACCAGTGAAAGCCTGAGCCGAAACCTCCATAACCTGTCGCAGACCACTTCATAGAAGCGTTCCATTCATAACCGCCGTCAAAATTACCTTTAACAACCTTGCCAATCGAGATTTCATCCCCATTACCGCCGCTGCTACTTGGGCAGACTACCAATCCTAATCCGTTCAAATTCGTGTTTGCCGTATTTTGAGCATAAACTAATCCGCCCGTCCAACGATAATCGCCAGAATTTGGTTCTTGGCGCTTGATACAATACCCCGCGCTGCCAAGATCAAATGTCCACTGATCCTTGTTAGCGGCTGTACCACCTTCAGCGTGTATTCCTGACCCGTCTAATCTCATCCACGAATTGTTGCTACCCATCAGCTTTGCAATTTTAGCTGTCAAGGTTCCTGTCGTTATTTTCGACGCATCAATGTTGATGACGTTGATTTTAGCCGCGTCGATGGTGCCAGCCAACATCATGTCGGCCGTAATACCAGTTGCTTTTATCTTCTTCGCAAAAGTCGTCCCGTCAATCGCAACATCGCCGTTCAGCAGGATATGCTTTGAATCAATTTTGACTGCCGCACTAGTCATGTCGATTTTCGATATGTCAGAACCCCCGACGAGTTGGGCAACTTTTAATCCGATACCGTCTGATGACTGCTTGATTGACGTCATGTTTGACTGAGTGTAATCATCGAGTTTTGTAAAGCTAGCATATGCTACATAACTTGCGCCACCTTTGCCATTCTTATCTTTAGTTGCTATGCATGGCAGAACTCGCGTGACATTATCCGGCACCGTTACAACGCCCTTTACCCATCCCCAGTGGTCTGGAGTGATAGTGGCACTTGGTCCCATCGCCCAGTGCGTTTTCCCGCCTTGTTCATAGCGCAAATACGCAGCAACTATAATGTTCAGCCCGTTATATACACTCTTCATGTTAGGGCACAGTGCCTCAACATAGAATTTAGTGCCCGGTTTGACAGGTATCCATGAGGTTCCATAGTATAAGTCACCACCAGTCGAGGAGTACACCCAGTTATAGAATCCGTTAACCGGCCCGCCTTTCTGGAGGGTTGCCGGCGTTTTTAAATCAGCACAGCGCCAATTTCCGACTGCTGAATCCTCAAAACTCTTTTTGCCGATGAGTTGACCGCTTGAATCCAGATTGTATTTCCACGCTTGCTGTTGGAAACCGGTTGCGTCTTGGATCCAGCTTGAGTTCTGATTGATCTTGATTAATTTCTTCCAGTCATCGGTGGCCTTCAAGTCACTGATGGTTGAGCTTTTAAGAGCATTCTCACGTGTCTGCGTTTCGGTCTTGGTATACACGGACGATGACAAAGCATATGTCCGCTTGACTTCTGCCTGATAGGCCGTGAGTGCATCGGCCTGAGTCTGTATGCGCTTGTTAATGTCTCCATCCGACATGCACCAGTCAGTAGCTTTGTTGCCGGACTCTAGTTTAACGTTTCGGATTTCTAACCAGTCGCCCGCTATGAAGGGGTTGACAAACATTCTGCCAATCTGTACATTACGTGTTCCGGCCGGCGGGATTTTAGTCAGCATCCATGTTATCCAGTAACGTTTCCATTCGGTCGTTGGCGTGATTTGCACCCTACCATCTCTTGATATCATTTTGTCAGCACCATTGCTTTGCGACGTATATGCATGGATAGTATAGCCTACTGTGTCATAGTTTTGTCCGTAAAAGTAGCACTCAAAAAATTTAGCTACACTGGCTCGAGCGTCGAAAGATACCGTAACGATAGTGCTTTGCGGCACAGCCTTTAGTGTCCATATTGGCCCATCTACATGATCACTGCTAGGGCATACACGTCTAAATACACCCGCCGTGCCGTCCAGTAAGTTAGTTCCACCAATCTGTAGCCCGTCAATCTTGCCACTCAGCGATTTATACGATTCGGTCGTACCATAGGCATCAGCAACTTTTTTGGCAAATCCGCTGCCGAAAGATCCGGTCGATGTGTTGTAGTCAAGTGCACTAATCAAATTAGTTGTTTGCTTTTTTGTTTGACTGGTTTCGTTGCTGTAGGCAGATACCAGCGTGTTCAAATCGCCAGTTGCCCCATCCTTGCCAATCAGCTTCCTGATAGTAGTATCATAACCAGCTACTTTCGTATCGATGCCGCTTGCCTTAACAACGCTGTTGGCAAAGCTTGTCGATTTCATCGTGTTTTCAATGTTTTCAGCTTTGGTCTTAACGTTTTTAACGTCAGCAGCTACTGTTTCGATTTTGTCAGCGCTTTGTTTAAACTGCGTGCTTGTCACATACCCATTCAAATCGGTTTTATTGGCTTTTTGGCTGAGTTCGGTTGACGTTTGTCGCTTAAACGTGTTGTACTCACTACCATCGACTTTAGAATCAATAAGGGATTCAATACGATTATTTTCAGCTTTAACGCTGATCAACCCGCCTTTTCCGTCGCTCAGTGCTGCTTCCAGAGCACCCGCTCGGGCCGATGCTGACGTAACCTTGCCATCGAGCGTGGCATACGTGGCTTTTACACCACTGACATCTGACTTGATTTCTCCAATTGCTTTGCCGTTTTCTGTCACGGTTTTAGCAACGTCATCAACTTTAGCGCGCGCTTCACTTGCACTGTTATTTGCTTCCGTTGCATTTGCCGAAGCAGTATCCGCAGTTGCCTTTGCCGCTTGAGCCGTTTCCGAGGCTTTAGTCACGGCCGTGGAAAAAGCCTGCTTCTCAGTCTGGTAAGTTTCATTAGGTACGTACTTGTCATCGATTTCTTTAAATTGTGCGTTGAAATCTTTGATGGCCTGGTTAACTTCCTTCTGCGTGTTATGCAGCTCTGCCGTCGACGTAATCAGTTCCCAGTTACCATTCTGATATTGGTACATTTCAGTCTCGCCGTTGCCGAGATCCTTGTACCACAAGTCCCCCTCAACAGCAAACTGTGGCTGCGATGTACCGAAATGATTGGTATTCTTGCCGTTAGCTGACTGCAACGCTGATTGCGAGTAATCTTTGGCGCTCTGCACGGTGTCTTGCACTGCGCTGATCGTTGACGTTATGCTGGCGGCTTGAAAATCATCCCCCAGTTCAACTGTGTTGTTCTGCGCATTGAGCAAATCGTGAGTGACCTTGTATACACGCGTCAGGTACTCTATTTTTAAATCATGCCTGATAATCGCAACAGTATCGCCCAAATTTAAGCTACCGACGTCTGTAACTGACGCTTTAAACGATACTTTAGGCCGTTTCAATTCTTGCAGCTTATCGTATGTTGCCTTTATCAATAAATTTTTATCATTGATTTTGTCAAATTCGACAAAGCCTATTCTTGGTTTACCGTCAGAAAAACCATATACGGCCGTTGCAGACGGATCTTCGAGATATTCTTGGCCTGCCGGTTTGTCAAGCGGATTGCCCGCCGATTTCTTCCATACAACGTCGGCAAAGGTAATTTTCCGACTGTATCCATCAGGACTTCCATCAGTACCTTCGCTGACCTGCACACTGGACCCACGGCCTACCAGTGCAGTTACCAGAGTGTCACTGGACTGTTCGCATGTTACGCTGAGCAGCTTATCGCCGTACTCGTACCGCCGTCCGGTTCTGGATCCCATTTGAGTGTACATGTTAACAAATCGCCTTTTGACCTGATTGTCAATCGGGTCAAAGACAACGTCAAAAGTGACTTCAAGATTAAACAGATTGGCCACACTCTGCAAGCTGGCCAGGACGGTAGTGTAGTAGAAATTCGTACTCTGTGTACCGGTATCAGCAACATATCCGACAGAAAACCGTGTTGCCGACAAGATTTGCTGCAGCATTTCCTTGGCAGTACGATTCTGTGGTCGCACGTCCTTGATGTATGAGTACGATCCAAGTTCATCGTATGCAGATTCAACTGCAGTATAGCTAATCTTGTTGTCCTCCTGTGTTTCCGTCAGAATCTTGAAACACATGTACGTAGCGGCACCGGGGCGCTGTATAAGTACATACTGACACCCTGCACTCAGTTTCTTGGCGACGACAAACTTCAGACTGCCGGCCGTATTGATTTGTTCCTCAAGCGTTGCACTGATGATATCGGACGAAACAATTCCAATCACATCCTGCCTTTTATTTAACTGATACAAAATCACAATTTTTTCACCTCGAATCTGACTACATATTCACCGTTTGAGTTAAACGTCAGCACCGTATTCTTATCGATCGTAAAATCAGCAAAATTGCTGTTGAGCGATACGCTCGACAATACGGTTGCACCATTGACGGTGCATGACAACGTTCTAAAATCAACCACTATCTTTTTGCCGGCTGAAACTGACTGATTTAACGTAAACTGTTTGCCTTGATTGCTCGTCATCTGAAAAGTAGAGATGGCTGAACTAGGCGTAAATTCAACCGAAAGAGGAGTGTTAGAAAATTCACTATCGTAATCGGCAAAAGCAACCGTTTTGCCAGTGCCTGTTTTTTGCCGTGCGATTGAATAGCAGTATGGGTCGCTCAACATCACTTCGATTGAACCTGTCGGGTGTAGCGTAGTATCGTCAAGCGTAACCGATGTCACTGTGCCCACGTATTTATACAGCGGATCATCGGCAAATGAAACGACAGTATTCTTAGCTGCAGTAATTTGTTTGAGCTTACCCAACTTGGCCATCAGATCGGCTAGGCTGACAGATTTAAGGAAAAACTTAATCGTCAGCTTTTTTGACTCTAGACGTGAACTCAGATACTTGGCACCATCGCTGGCCAAATCCGTAGCAGTTACCGCACGGGTAAACCCGCCTCTGCCAGATACAGAAAGCGTGGTGAAACCATCTACGCTACTATCCAAACAATGACCGCCATAACTAAATGCCACTTGAGATTTCATCTAAACCCTCCTTCCTAAAATTTATAATTGCGTTGGAACCGCGTCTTAGTACCCTGTGCTTTGGAAATGTCATCAACGAATGCCTGGAAATCACTGCTGCCAAGCGTTAAATTGATTACAACCGGTGTAGCGCTAGCGGTGGCCATGCCCGGGTTAACGTTTCCGGTTGCAGTAATCGCAGCAACCGGATTACACGTCAACGTGTCTGCGATGGTGCTGCTCATGCCTAAAACGGTTGATTTGACGTTTTCAAAACCGGAAACCAATCCTCCGTTCAAGCCGGACATGATCGCATTACCGGCCGGAATCAGCAGTTTTTTATCATAACTGATAGGTCCTTTATGCTTCTTGATCCAACCCGCAATACCTTTTACAAAATGCTTGACACCGCCCCAGGCGGACTTAAGGCCACGAAGGAAACCGTGCATGATAGCTCGACCCGCTCCCGCTAAAGATATGTTCCTTAAACCGTTGAATGCGCTCCTGACCCCGCCGAGAACGTTGCGAACTCCGCCAGAAATGCTAGACACCCCGTGGCCAAATGCACTAAACGCATTTTTGGCGCCATTTACTGCACCCCTAATGCCTCTTGACACACCGGAAACTACGTTGCCTAAGCCATGCCATGCGCCAGATGCCGCATTCTTGAGCCATGATCCCGCTTTGCCCAATGCGCTCCAAGCAGCCTTGACGGCATTGACTACACTCTTTATGCCACCGCCCGCAACTGAAACGGCCGATTTAATGCCGTTCCACGCTCCGCTGACAAGCGACTTCATCACTTTTCCGGCCGTACCGAGACTGCCGAAAGTTCCAATCAATTCACCGATAAACTTCGCCAGCGTTGTGATAACCGGTGAAAATGCTTTGAACACACTAACGATTACTTTAACGATCGGTGTAATGACCAGAATAACAACCTTGAGTGCGTCGAAAGCAAATTTAACCGTACTCAAAACACCCTTGAACACACCGCCCAAAAATGCGCCTAAAACTTGAAATGCCGGTTTAAGCGCACCGGCAATCACGCTGACTAACGGTTGAGCCGCATTCCATAGTGACGCGAACGATTTGACCACTCCGCTGATAGCAGGACCCGCGACCGAAACGAATGAAGAAAAACCGGCTGAAACCGCCGGCAGAATCGCATTGGCAAGTGACTGTAATCCGCTGAATTTCAAATGTGAAAAGCTATTCTTAATCGTATTGACAACCGGTTGAATCGCTGACGTGATTTTTGAAAAACTTGACGTAATGCTTGAAAAATCGATTTTAATGCCAAGATTTGAAAACAGTCCTTGAATACCTTTTTTAACATTGGGAGCTGCTGCCTGAATAAACGTGCCTATCGCACCGGGCAGATTCTTAAACACTCTGCCAACCATTGGCAAGAAGTTGTTAAACAGGAAGTTAGACGTGGTTGTTGCCAGCGCGTTTAATGACGGAGTTATGTCTAACTCGCCGTCAGATAAATTGCCAAGAACGTCCTGAAACGAAGCCTTCATCGAGTTGAACGACCCCTGAAGCGTAGTTGATGCTTCCTTGGCCGTTGTACCCGTAATCTTAAGATGTTCCTGAACCGCATGGATTGCCTTGACAGTATCGCCAAAATCGCCGACAGTGTAGTGTTCCCCCGTCAGCTTTTCAGCGTCCTTCATCAGTCGTTCCATTTCGGATTTAGTACCACCATACTAGGTACGTATTCGCCATGATTCGCTACTTCATGACCGCCCGTTTAGGGCTGCTGCATGTCGCCATGCAGAATAGACTATCTTTTGTGCATATAATCTTGCACCCTAGCGCTTCGGATTCGCTTGAATCCTACTCTACTCCATTAAAAAAACACCCTTTCAGGTGTTTTCTCTGTTTCGATAGTCGTTACACTTTCAAGAATTATAAATCGAACGCTTACCGTTCTTATAAGAAAATTGATATCCCCGCATCTAATTCTTGCTTAGCACGGTATTGTCTAAGCCACTAAACTTAGAGTTTCACCGTTTTCACTAGGTTTATACTCGGCTATGGTTTTTCTACCGAGTTTCAAGTTGTCCAACATTTCATAGTTTCCACGCGCAAGCGATTGATACGTCTGCGTGATCAAGTCCATATCGGTGCCCATCTTATTAGCGTTGTCGCCCATGTCTGTCATTGCCACATTGGCCAGTTTTGCGGCTTTTTTGGTATTCCCGCCCAGCGACGATACCAGGGATGCGGCAAAAGACGTCACATTTTCCATATACGTATTAGCGGACACGCCCGTTGTGCGGTATGCCTCTTGCGCATATTTTTTTACCGTGCCGGCAGACGACTTGAACAGCGTTTCGACACCGCCGATTGATTGCTGCAGCTTGCCGCCCTCTTCAATCGAAGCTGCAATCGCCTTACCGATACCGGCAGCCGCGATTGCGGCAGAAGCAACTGCCGCTAGCCTTTTTCCTAAGTGCAGTCCGCCATTTTTGCCAGCTTCATCGGTTGATGGAACAATTTGACATGTGATTTCTTTTCCGATGTCTTTAGCAGAAGGCACGATTTGCACATAAGCTTTGCCGAGCTCAATCGCCATCAGCTTCCACCCCTTTCAAAATTCTGTTGCGTTCCTTTTCAAATTCCTCACCGCTGGCAAATGACAATCCGACGCTTTCTTCTGCATTTCCTGTCAGTATATCAGTCAAGCTGACAGGCTTGTTGCGGTTTTGCTGAGCGTCTTCTGTCTTTTGCCAGATGAGAATGCTTAACCTGTCTAAAATGCCCGCAGACAAAAGCGTATCAAGCGTATATCGCATGTCAGCCATTGCCATTTTTATGCGCGAATCGTCTCTTAACCCATAGCAAAAAACAGCTACCCGGTCTGCAGGTAGCTGTCTGTAATTGTAAATGCCATACGTTTCAGCCAGGTCGCATATCAGCGCATCCTCATCTGTGTTAATGGCAGCGGCAAGGAATGCTATTTTTTTAAGGTGGCCTGTGTGGAAATGATGTCTTCGAACTCGATCACCATTTTCTCGATGTCAACCACTCCATTCTCGTCTCTGACATGATCTTTCAAATCCTTTACGCGGTCACCGATAAGCTTTTTGAAAATCTGCGGCAGAACGAGCGGATTATCATCCACCTCTGCCAGCAGCTCGACCAGCTCATAGTCCTTGAAAAGATTTTCATCAAATTCGTACTCAAATCCTGTCTTTGTCTTGCCTTTAAGCATTATGATCACTCCCCGCCTTTGGCTTGACGATGTATTCGTAGTGCGTGTTGGATTCTGCGTCAGGGAAGCACGTTACTGTTGTCTCATAGCCGACATCATCGCCGTCAGCATACTTGATTTCGCCAATTCCGGTGACTTTCCCCTGCGGAATAACAATTCGCTTCAGTACATTGTCCCTCAACACCAGCTCAATGACAATCACGTGCTCTTTAAGCTCAGTTGAATTCGATTTAACGACTACCCCTGTGTCAAGCGTTCCTGTGACATTGGCATCACCATACACTTCCTTCAAAACGTCAACATTCAGCACTTCGGCCAAAGTATATTTGAACGTATCCGTCTTTTCCTTCTGGACGGAGTTGATGATGTCACCGCCCCACGCCTTGATATCATCTGTCTTGCGTTCATCCGAATTCTGAATGCCGTCATCTGACACGTATCCAAGGCACTTAAACGCTGTATTAAGCGCACTGGTTGCGTCAGTCGGCAATGCCGTCCCGGTCGGAGCGCTGTAAATGGCACCGCCGACTTTAGGTTTTGCATTCGTGACATATTTAACTGTTGTTGCCATTATATGACCTCCTTACAAATAGTTAATATCATATACCGCCTGATAGCGGTAATTCTTAGTTTCAGTATCAGTAAAATTGTAGCTGCCGTTAAGATGCGCACCACCGACGTTCTCAACCGTTGTCAGCCCGTCCATTGCTCGGATGACATCCTCATTGAGCTTCGCCGCATTATACAGTGATGTTCCGTACGATTGAATGGCAACCGTTGCCTTCTTCAAATGATTTGACTCACTGCCGCCCGTTTTATCAAGCAGGACATACGGTACAGTAACGCCTGTTTTATGCTCCAAAAGCACGGGAACATCAAGCACACTGTCAAGATACTGTTTCAAAATGAGTTCAATCACGTGCCGCATTCACCGCCTTCAGAATCGTATTATGCTTCGCATTACTGCGTTTTGCCTTGATGGAATCGGCATATACCATAGTGTTTGCACGATTCTTGCCGACATATATATCCTGTTCGTATCCATCGCCGCACCGTTCCCGAATAATTGTAGCCTTAGCCTTGAGTGCCGACTGCATTTCGTTAGATTTAAGCAGCTGTGCAACACCTGAACGTTTTAGTACAAAACGGTTCTTACTCATATCGTTCCACCATCACTTTCTTATTCCAATCAAGCGGTATCAAGCTTTCGATGCCTTCCTGAGGAATGCCCACAGTTCGCCAGGTCTGACCAAAAAACTTGACCTGCCGATTGGCCCAGGTGTGCGAATCTCCTTTAGGTATGGCTAGCTCATACACGATCTTATTGCCAGTCAAGCTCATCTCAGCAGTAACATCATCCGTCGATGCTGGCGCTACCAGAACGTTGTCAACCGCAATCTCTTCCTTGACCGTAACCGGCTGTCCGAACGGGTCTTCTGATTCCTCTGTCTCGTCAACGAGAATAACTGTAATTCCTTTAAGCATACGGGTCAATCACCCCATATCTCTGACGTTTCAATCCCAGGCGCTTAAGCTCAGTGTCCTTGATAAACAATCCACCGCCAGGAACAAGGAATGAACCACTGTAGGAGTAGCCTAAAGCGCTCTCCGTCATCTGTGTCATCGGTTCCTGATCAGTTGACGTCATCAGCGTTCTCGCTACAACATCAACGGTCACAGACTTTAAAACGCTCGCATAAGCATCGCTGTCGGCCGCCAGTTCATCAAGATTTTTGCCCACTTTGTCCGCTTCGACACGCAGACTGTCAGAGACAATCTCCAACAGACCTTCCGCACGCTCGCGTTCAGCAGGCTTCAAATTTCGCCACAACTTTTCTATATCTTCGATAGTTGCAAAATTTGCCACCCTTCCACCCCCTTAGTTAACCTATAGTGACTATTCTGCCGGTGCTTTGATACGTGCAAACGCCTTCGCGTCAAGCACGCCCCAACCGATAAACGACTCGGCACGAAGCAGCACTTCGTTGTTTGCCTTGAGGTCGCGGCCCGTCTGATCAGGATCACCGTACTCGATGACCTCGAGCGGGATTTCTTCCGAGTAGCCCCACTTGAACGCATTCTGAAAATCGCCTGCGATCACGTAGTCGTTTTCGGACGTAGCGCCTTTTGTGGCAAGCGTCTTGTTGACATCAGATGCCATGCCGTAAAATGCGTCAGGATTCTGACCAAAGCGGAATTCAGGATACTGAACTACACCGTTAACCTTAACCTGCGCCAGCGCCTGGCCAGCTGCAGGGGAAAGTGCGAGACCCGTAACATCGTAATCGTTGGCAACAACAGTTTGAACAATTGAATCAATCTGATCATCAAACTGTGTTTTAGCATTAAACTCAACCGCTGTTACCAACCCATCAATCGAATTAGTCGCCTTGAATGATGCGTCAGTAAGCGATTTGGGTTCCAGACCATGAATTGCGGCCAAATCAAAGGCAACCGCAATCTTTTTAGCAAATCCATCAGAAAAGGCCTGAAGGTAATCTACCTGCTTGACCTCAGAGCAGTATTTGAACTCGTCAGTAATGCGAGCCTGGTAAACAAACTTCAACGGGCGGATTACCTTTGCTTCAATCGTTGCCTTTCCCGGCTTTTTTGTTTCGCCTTCGCCGACAATTTGAGCGTTGCCTTCGAGGTTAAAAACAAACTGCTGCGACCCGTTGAACGGGATTGGCGTCTGAGCGCTCAACTTGGCAAGGGTTGAATAGCCCTTGACCTTGTTCATGAGTTCTGTGACGAGTTCCGGCGAAAATGTTGTGCCGGTGTTAAGTGTATCAGCCATATTATCTATCTCCTTTACTTGTTTGTGAGCTGGTGAATCATGTTGCCCCAGCCTTTATCATCAACTGCCGGTTCTGTCGATTTCAACGGAGCAGCCGACTTAGGCTGCATGTATCCAGCCAGTGTTTCTGCATCGCGCTTCAGGCTGTCTTCATCATCACCTCGTAGCCGATTGGCAAACTCAAGTGGCAAACCACTCTGCAAAGCCACGCGGGTTTTCATTTTCTCCGTTTCATAACCGGAAATCTTGGCCTGCAGGTCTGCGATTTGCTTGTCAAACTCGCCTTTTTCCGATTTGGATGATTCGACCGTCGAATGCAGCTCAGCATTTTCAGTTTCAAGTTCCTCAACGCGTTCCCTGAGCTTGTCGTAATCGGCGTACTTCTCTTTTTGACGAGCTAAACGCTCTTTTACGATACGATCAAGTTCTTCCTGCGTTTCGATTGTTTTAAATTCAGACATATCACTGTCTCCTTTCTCCGCATTTCCCGTGCGTTCGGTAATGTCAGCAAGCTAGTAGCTTACTTTCTGCTTTTTACGGGGCTTGAGGGTTGCACAAGCCCAGTGCGCCAGCAGCGCGCTGTCCATAACACTGATATCCATGTCATCAAACTGCGATCGGTACCCAAAACCGCCGCTTGAGCCAATGCTACGTTTATCACAGTTCGTTGCAATTCTGCTAAGCGTCGGCTGCCCTGCGTGACATAGGGTTTTCTCGTAAATCGCCTGTTCCCACATGGAGTTGGCCACTATTACTTCCTTGACATTTGGCAAAACAACATTTCTGATATGGTACTCGCGCAATTCTTCGTCCAGGATTTTCTGACGGCTTGCACCATCGATGACAATTTGCTCCACATCAGCGTTGCGGAGGAAGTTTACGATCCATCTGTTGCCATTGCGTACAGACTGGCAGTCAATGGCTTCGACAAAAATTCGTCCATCGGTTGTCCGCACAGCTATGCTCATTGCGGCATTGGACCCATCCTGACCGTACTTAACGGCTGCAAACAGTCTGCCCTTGAGGTCAGGCAGACCGTCCACTTTCAAGCCGTCCCAGTCAGCGGCGGAAATTGCCGATTTCTGATTGTACGAAGGCCAGTAGCCTAACCGTTGCACATTGTGATCAAGCTTGTCCTCGCCCAGCTCAGCTTCAATTTTGCGTTCCGTCAGATGGAACCCCAGCGACGGGTTGGAGTTGTACCATGCATCCACATCATCGATTTCCTTTTCTTCCGAAACCGACCACTCCGCCCAGCCGGAATATTTTGCCTGGCCGAACAGACATGCCTCGCGATATTTAACAAAAACAGTCCCGGAAGAAACAGGAGTTGGCGGTGTCCCGCACATGACTGTCATAGGATTGTTGCTGTCGGTTACCGTGTACTTGAGTGCCGATTCCTGTTCGGTCGTATACTCCTGTGCCTCGTCGATAACGAGAAAATCAAATCCTTCGCCCAGTCCGCCATTGGATGTCCTCGTACGAAACTGGATAATTCCGCCCGTCTCATACAGTTCAATACGTTCCTGGCCTTTGGCTCTGATTGAATTAAAATCTTCGCCGTCCTTCATTCCCATCTTTTCAAGATACTTCTTAACCTTTTCAAAAGATGAATGAGAAGTACTGATCCTGTGCGCCGTATGCAGCATGTTAAGCCCGTGCTTAAGTCCCCACAGTTCAAGGATATAGATGATTTCCGTTTTACCGTTACGGCGGGGGATGGAAAAACCGAACTTCTGATGCACCCATAAGCCATCATCATCAACAGCCATGATTGACTTTACAAGATTTTTCTGCCACGGGTAGCTCTTCAGCCCGGTTTTTTCGTATATTGCGATTGCTTCATCCGACAAGGATTCAGTGTATGGTAGAATTACCGATTGAGTAGGATTCTGATTGCCTAGTCGTTTTTCAGCCATGGCCTTCTTCCTTTCAATCGTATTGCCCAGTTTAACGCCATATGACAGGGCAAAAAAGAGTATAAAAATAGCGGTTAACTTAATTAACCGCCAAATATCATTTCGATTAAGCCAACCACATCATAGTCATCTTTTGCACCTCTTAAACACGTTATGAAAAAATAAAAGCACCCTTACGGATGCTTAGACTTTAATTCTTCTTGTTCTTCTCTACGCAATTTTTCAACATAATCTTTCAACTTTTTTGCCCTTTCTTTTTGAAGGCGCAGTTCTTCTTCGGTATAGTCATCGTAAGATTCTGAATCAATTCGTTCCTGATAATATTTTCGAGCCAATTCCTTACTTAACA
>ERZ1034871.843-NODE-843-length-17016-cov-8.823065_pt1 | contig 17016 bp, 16 predicted proteins | sample MGYA00520631_ERZ1034871 | MGnify/ENA primary metagenome ERZ1034871 (study PRJEB33766, sample SAMN09781721) | gut metagenome | biome: gut microbiome | host: Homo sapiens | place: Madagascar | study: EMG produced TPA metagenomics assembly of the PRJNA485056 data set...
GGGGGGAAGAGTTTTTTCAAGCCAAAGGATTTATCGACGCGGCACGGCGTCACTTCCAGGCACAACGGCTCGGAATGATAGACTTTAGCCCGTCCCAGATAGAGCTGGGACAAGAGGGGATTGAGAGAGTAGCAATACTGAATCTTGGAATACCGTCCACCATACCTGGGACAGATGCGGACTTCCTAAATTTTCTTATACTTCAAATCTGTCAAATAGGAATCCGCATTCAGTGGCCGCCGTGGCATTTCATGTATTTCAGGCTCATCGGCGTCTACGGCATCATCAACCAGTACGGCCTGAAAATGGTCGGCGGTCCCGTCGGCGGCCTGTTATCGGACAAACTCTTCCATTCGCCGACCAAATACCTGCGCATCGGCTATCTGATCACAGCCGTCGTCCTCATCGCCTTCACCTGGATGCCCTACCAGACCTTCGGCATCTGGACCGGCATCCTCATCTCCCTGGCCATCAGCGCCTGCGTCTACAGCATGCGCGCCGTCTTCTTCGCCCCCCATGGATGAAGTCGACGTCCCCCGCGAAATCACAGGCTCTGCCATGTCCATGGCCTCCTTCATCGGCTATCTGCCCGGCGCCTTCATGTACGCCGTCTACGGCTCCATCCTCGATAGCCATCAGGGCATCGACGGCTACCAGATTGTCTTCACCGTCATGACCGTCTTCGCCATCCTCGGCGTCCTGCTGAGCACCTATATCACCCACCGCATCAAAGCCGCCCATACGCTGGCAAAATAACCGCATAGCAAAAAAAGGAGCTGCCTCATCAGGGTAGCTCCTTTTCTATGTCCCTAATATTACAAGACCTTCACTCAAGGGGCTATTGACGGCTTCTCCTATAAATGCTAAACTGAATATAGAAAAAGGCGCTACTGATAGACGGTTAGCCCTCAAAGATTATTAAAGAAAAAATAACCGTTGCGTTGCGAGCGAGGCGGTTATTTTTCTTTATGTGAATTTTGTCCTATCATGTAACCAAGACTGAACATTCCAGCACTGAGAGCCAATATAGCAATCAAGGAATCTACTGTAAGAACCATCACAATCACCCTCCTTTCGATTGATTTCCAAATGGATTTCTAATCTGGGTGGAGGGTATAGCGCCCTCCGAAGAGGGATAACCGCCTACCGTTTTGGTAGCACCTATAAAAAGTATAACAAAATTATAATATATCGTCCATAAAAAATAGCGAGCTAAATAAATGCAAATAGCAAATAAAGAACAGGGACTACCGCACTTGCAGTAGTCCCTGTTCTCGAAGGAGGACAAATGTATATAAGTAACGGTCAGAATTTCTGACCGGCCTTATCTTTTTTCAACCATTCAATCAAAACTTCTTCTCGGGTCTTCTTGATATGATCCAATTCTTCCGGTTTCCACTGGTATAGACCAGTCCCTGTTTTTGCACCCAAGTTTCCTTCATCAACGCATTTTTTCATGACGGCAGAGCCTTCTTTGTCATCAGCCAAATCAGCATTCAAATAGGCCGAAATGTTGTAGAAAATATCAAGGCCTCCTAAATCAGCAGTTTCAAGCGGTCCTGTCACGCCTAACCGGCGGCCAATGCTGTATTTACAAATGAGATCAACTGCTTCGGCGGTCGCGATCCCCTCTTGTACACAATACAGTGCTTCACGAAGCAGGGCAAACTGTAACCGGTTTCCTACGAATCCTGGAGCTTCTTTCAAAAGAGCTACCGGTTTTTTCCCGATTTTTTCCATAAGCTGCCAAGTAATATCTACCGTTTCTTGGCTTGTCTTTTCACCCGGAACGACTTCAACCAAAGGAATAAGGTGAGGCGGGTTCCAAAAATGAGCAACGACGAAACGTTCTGGATGTTTGAGAACAGAGGCGACTTCTGTCGGCAAAAGGCCAGAAGAGTCCGTAGCAAAAATAACATCTGGACCAAGATATTTTTCCAATTCTCCATAAACATATTGCTTAACATCCATGTCTTCTGCTACTGATTCAAGGACAAAATCTGCATCCTTTGCAGCATCTTCAATAGATGTAACACCATGAATATGACTGAGCAATTCTTTTTCTTCTGCTTCGGTCAGTAAATCATTGGCTTTCATGACATCTAATGTAGCATGTATATTTCGCATAGCCCGAGCAATACTGGCATCTTTACGCCCAAACATATTTACTTCATAGCCATTCTGAGCAAAAGCAATCGCTGTGCCAAACCCCATCGTGCCACAACCTAAGTTACAAATCCGTTTAATGTCCTTCAACTGCTTCATACTTCTACCTTCTTTCTATCACGTATAATTTTAAATAGCAAAAGGAATCACCGTTAAACCGACAACCATGATGATGCCTAATACAATAAAGGCAACGAAACTATATCCTACAAAATCTTTGAACTCTAATCCGCAAACAGCCATAAACGGAACGGCAAAGAACGGTTGTACTAATGCCGTCAAGTCCCCGCCAAACATATAGGCAATGACAGTCTGCGCATCAGGAATCCCCAAGGCCTGGCCAGCCGGGATAAGGAAGGGCGCTTCAATTACCCACTTGCTGCCCCCTGAAGGAATAAAGTAGCTGATAATCCCCGTCAAGATGGCTGCAATAGCAGGAAATGTTGTTTCATTACTAAAAGCAATAACCCAGGACGCAATGGTATCGACCAAGCCAGTGTATTTCATGATGCCATAAATACCCGCATAGAAGGGGAACTGTAGAATAACGCCCCAAGCGGCTGGCGTCGATGCTTTGACAGCCTGCAATAACGCAGCTGGCGAACCATAAAGCCAGATAATCAACGTCAAGAAAAGGAAATTCAAAACGTTAATATCCAAGGATTTCCCTAAAACAAAGAAGTGATACCCCAAGTAAACTAAAAACATACATCCGATAATATATGAGCACCATGGTGTATAAGTAACCCATTCACTCGGCGTCTTAATATCTTTTTTCTTAGGCATGACCGGTGTGGTAATATTAGCCAGCTCCGGATTCCATTGAGAAATAGAAATCATCTTGGTCTTGTCTTTGGGCTGGAGTACGAATCCAAATAAAACCAAAATAGCAATAACCGAGAGGATGGTTAAAATCAAATTGTACGGACGAAAGATTGTCATGGAAATAGGAATGACACCTATTTCTTTAACCATAAAGTGATCCGCTGTAGCAACCAATAACGGAGCAGACCCCGAAAGCCCCATATGCCAGATAAAGAATGGCGTCCATGCAGCGCCACATAAATAGCGATAATCAATAAGAATATGTTTCCGTTCTGCCTGAACTGCCAAATTCTTACAAATAAGGGCTGCAAAAACTAACCCGAAGCCCCAATTCAAATAGAAGCCAATGGCTGATAACAAAACAACATAAATGTAAACAGCCGTGGGAGAATTCGGTTTACTGCATACCGATGAAATAAGACGTGTGCAAACTGGGGTTGTCGCTAAGGCGTATCCAGTTATGACAATCAATGACATCTGCATGGAAAATGCTAACAACGTCCAAAATCCATTCCCCCAAGCGATAACTGTATCCAAAGGCCCTGACGAAGTAAACAGCAATGCCAAAATAAAAGCGACAATCGTTAATACAAGGGCAATAACATATGAATCAGGAACCCATTTTTGGGCAAAGTCCGTAAAGTAATCGGTAAATTGTTTCTTTTCCTTAGCCATAGTGTTATCTCCTTTCTTTATATAATTTATTTGTGATTGATTTCACGTTTTTAAAGAGAATAGAAGCCTCCGAACTATGCAAAAGGGCGGTTTTTCCAGAATCCGAAGGCTTTTATTCATGAAAACAGGTTTTATCTTTGAGCTTTTAAATAGGAACCAATTTGATACTGCAGGCGTGTGAAACCTGCTGAAACACTAACGTTTCATGACTCTTGCTTTGCCATCTGTGACCAATTTATCATTTTGGTTGGTGACAGTGGTGCGGAAAATAATCCGATGTTTCTTATCATCTTTTTCAATACATTCGACAGTCGCGGTCAGCGTATCCCCGTATAAAACAGGCGCTAAAAAACTGAGTTCCTGATTCATATAAATCGTATCGATTCCAGGAAGTTCGGTTCCCAATACTGCCGAAATAAGACCGGCCGAAATCATACCATGTGCAATTCGTTGTTTAAATAGCGAGTTTTTCGCAAATTCTGCATTTACATGGACCGGATTGAAGTCCCCAGTCACGCCTGCAAAGGCATACACATCATATTCAGAGATTGTCTTTGATAAAGACGCCTTATCTCCTACATGGATGTCTTCATAACGGACATTTCTGGCCATACTACCCCCTCCTTAAAGAGCGACAACTATATCTGTAAGCCCATTGGCTTATCTTCAAAAATCCGGCTGTCCATCAATTTAACAGCATTGATGATTGGCTTAAATTCCATATGTGCCAATATATCTTTTTCCATGTCAATCCCAGGAGCAATTTCAATCAATTCCATTCCGTCCGGAGTCAGTTTAAAAACAGCGCGTTCCGTAACATAGAGTACAGGCTGTCCTACCGAGTTTGCATAATCGCCACTGAAAGTAATCTGTTCAACCTGTTTGAGGAACTTCTTGTTTCGGCCTTCCTGTGTAATGATCAACTTACCATCCTGAACAATTTCTTTAAGTCCACCAGCTGTAAATGTACCGCAATAAATCACTTTTTTTGAGTTTTGCGTAATATTTATGAATCCACCACATCCGGCAACACGACCTTTAAACTTACTGACATTGATATTCCCATATTCATCAGCTTCAGCCAACCCTAAGATAGCTAAGTCAACACCGCCGCCGTCATAAAAGTCGAATTGGTAAGGCTGGTCAAGGATAGCATATGCATTGGTAGCAGCCCCAAAACTGTTGCCGCCGGCCGGCATCCCACCGATAGTTCCCGCTTCAGTCGTCAATACCATGCTGTTGATTCCTTCTTCAGAAGCGACAGATGATACGCCTTCCGGCATACCGATACCTAAGTTGACGACAGCATCCGGAATCAATTCCATGGCACAGCGACGGGCAATAATCTTACGGTTTGTCAACGGCATAGCTGGGAGTGAATCGACGGGCACTTTCAAGTCACCATTAAAGGCTGGATTAAATTCATAATCCCAAGTCATGAAGTGGTCTGCTGCATCACTCTGGACGATGTAGTCAACTAAGACACCTGGAATTTTGACATCCTTAGGATCCAGTGTCCCACGAATGGCTGCTTTTTTAACCTGTGCAATAACAATGCCGCCACATGCATGAGCTGCTTCTGCAATGGACAGCGCTTCACCAGTTCCGATTTCTTCTTCCATCGAAATATTGCCATCCTGGTCAGCCGTTGTCCCGCGGATAATCCCAACATGAATAGGCCACGGTTTATACCAAAGCCACTCTTCATCATTCATATGAATGACTTCGACCATATCCCGGGTAGTTCCGGCATTCAGTTTGCCTCCTTCTAGGCGAGGGTCAACGAAGGTCCTCAAGCCGACTTTGGTAATCGTCCCCGGCCGATGTCCGGCAATATCCCGGAACCATTGGGAAATTGTCCCTTGGGGAAAATTATACGCAAATACTTTATTTTCCGTAATCAACTTACCGATGCGCGGCGTTAAATTAAAGTGCCCGCCGACGATGCAGCGAAGCAAGCCTTCTTCACCTAAATGATTCAGACCGCGTTCACCACCATCCCCCTGGCCAGCTGCAAAGATGACCGTTAAATCTTTCGGAGCGCCCGTTTCCTTAAACGAAGTCTGTATCTCTTTTAACACAGTTTCAGGAACTAAGCCGCCTACAAAACCACTGGTAGCAAGAATCGCACCATCTTTAATTTGTTTAACTGCTTCCGCTGCCGTTACAAATTTTGCCATATGAATCACATCTCCTTTATTATGTATTTATTCATTTTTAGTGAAGTCCCGTAACAGAGTAAATAATAATAATTACAAATACTGCAAATGTCTTCAACAAAGTAATTGCAAAAATGTTTTTATACGAACTGCGATGAGTCAGACCGCAAACAGCCAACAACGTAATGACTGCACCATTATGCGGCAGTGTATCAAGACCGCCAGAAGCCATCGAAGCAACACGATGCAGGATTTCCGGTCCCATTCCAATAGAAGTCGCCCAAGCCATCCATTCCTGAGACATCAATTCCAAAGCAATGGCCATACCGCCGGAAGCCGAACCGGTAATCCCAGCTAAAGTCGTTACACTAATAGCTTCAGATACCAGCGGCGTACCGCCAATATGAATATTAATCAGCGCATGTGCTACATGCTGGAAACCAGGGAGCTGCGAGATAACATTCCCGTAACCAACTTCCGACGCCGTGTTCATAATAGCTAAGAGTGATCCAATGGCACCGGCATTGAGAATTTTCGTTAAACGATCAATCGATTTAATTTCGCCCTTGCCAATAATCAAAGCCAAGAAAATCCCTGCTACCAATGCAATGATCAACGACCAGATACTCGCAACGTTTTTAACATGAGCCACTACAAGAGGCACGCCTTTCATCGACTGGAACGGTTCAAGAATAGCTGGATGCCAAACAACATATTCCGTAATGAGGAAGTTAATGACTAATACAGCTAACAACGGGACACATGCCAGTTTCCAAGATACCAAGGTTGCATCCGGATTGTCTTCAGGTTCATTGATGGTATGATTGCCATATCCTTCCCCTTTGGCAATCGCTTTTTTCAGACAATGGGTAAGATAAACAAAGCCACCACCGTAAATGATACAGGCACCGATAATCCCGGCTAAAGGCGCCGAATACAAGGTCGTCCCAAAATAGGCTGTCGGAATAATGTTCTGAATCTGAGGAGTCCCAGGCAGGCAGTCCATCGTCGCCGTAAAAGCCCCCAGTGCAATAATCCCCGGAAGTAAGCGTTTCGGATAATTTGCTTCTTTGAAAAGAGCCGCTGCGAAAGGATAAACAGCGAAGACGACGACGAAAAGACTGACACCACCATAGGTCAAAAGGGAAGCAGCAATAACAATGGAGAGAACTGCTTTATGGGGTTCTTTGCCAAGACCAGTAATAATGGCTTTAGCAATACTCCTGGCTAGGCCTGTATCTTCCATGACCTTACCAAAGATGGCCCCTAACAAGAAAATAGGGAAAAACGATTTAATGTAAGTAACAGCCTTACCCATAAATAACTCGGTATAGGAAGGCATGATGGCCAGCCCCGATAATGTTGCTGCTAATAAAGCCATAATCGGTGCCATCATAATAACGGAAAATCCGCGATAAGCAAAAGCAATCAATCCCAGTAAACTGAGGATAATAATGATTACACCAAAGTCCATACGTATCACTCCTTTTGGGTATAAATAAAACATTTTGTTGTTGCATAATGGTAAGAATATATAAGGCGTTTCATCGTCCCCTTATTATTTTGACCAATAAGCACAGAAGGGGTAAAGCGTCATACAATCCAAAACATTGATTCCGTTCATCACACGTGTAAATAACTGAAGTTCATTTTTCGGATGTTTTTCTTGCCTTCATGGTATCATCTCATCCATGCCTTTGTAAAATACATCGATTTCATTAAAGTAATGAATAAATTTCACGTATCCGTCAAAAAAAGGACTGTCTAACTGACAGTCCTCATTGTAGGCTGATTTAAAAATCAAATATGAAACTTTGCATTTTGTATTAAGTCTAAAAATAATTTCATCGGAGTGCTTAAAAATTTTTCTTTATGATAGGCTGCCAAAGGAATCCAAGGAAACGATGGGGTGCATAAATGCAACATTTTTACTTTTTTACTGCAAAACTTCTGGATAATCGGCTTTGGCAAAATGGTTATGCTTTCCCCATCAGATACAGCTTCTACTAATAAGTCCCATTGTGCACTTTCAAGACCAACATGAGGTATAAATCCAGCCTCTTTGCAACAATCGATAATCCGATAATAGAGCATGAAGGATTTATCAAGGACAAGGAACCTTTCATTTTTTAATTGTGAAAATGAAATGGTATCATAATTAGCTAAACGATGATGTGGAGAAACGACGCAAACAGCTTCCGATACCATAACGGGAACTTTATTGAATTCAGGATTATCAAAAGGCTCGATAATAATGCCTATATCAACGGTTCCTGACTGTGCCAGGGAAAAAGCAGTCTGTGCGCCAATCTCCATAACGCGTAAATTGATTTCCGGATACATTTGACTGTATTGATGTAGTAACGAATGAATAACAGTAATCGTGACCGGCGGAATCCCTAACGTGAGTTTTCCTCGATGGCTATGTAATAGTGTAGCCAGGACTTCCGTTTCTGATTGATAATTCGATACAATTTTAACAGCACTATTGTAAAAAATCTCCCCTGCTGAGGTCAACTTAAATTTCCGGGCTTTGCGATCAATCAACTCCGTATTATAGGCTTGTTCTAAACTTTTTATAGCCTTACTAATAGTAGACTGACTAATAAATAATGATTCAGCTGCCTTGGTAATGCTATTTTCTCGAACAGCTTCTATAAAATATGCAAAATGGTTGATATTCATCATATCCCCCCTTTTCTAAAATGATATTGTAAAGAAGGAAGTATTATTTCATAGTATTAATTATATCATATCGTATACCAAAACGCTGTTATTTTACCCCCCCCCGTACATTTTTAGTCATATCGTATATGAATTATATTCATTAATATTTTTAGGATAAAGGCTGCCATTTCAGTGACAGCCTTACACCTATTTTACAAGTTCTCTTTCCATAGCTTGAAAGGCCGGCACATAATATTGAAGAATACGCCGTACTTTTTCTTCTACTGGTTCGCAACAATCTGGATGATACCGATCCTTCAACATCGACAGCCAAGTAGATTCGCTAACAAATAAATATCGTTCATAAGCATCTAAAAGTAATTCTTTCGGTGTCAGGGAAATGGCAAGGTCAGGATCTTTATTTTCAAGGCATTCCCGAAATACCTGTTGGCCTAAATCAAATTCGTCCATAAACCAGTGAACAATCCCATGCAATACAAAGACATTCGACAAATCTTCTTTTTTCAGACCAGAAAAATCCTTCAACCCTTGGGAAAATAATTCAAACGTTTTCATATTATCACCACCTTTAATCTTTTTCTTTCCTATAATATTATCGTATAAAATAAATTCACAAAGTGCAAAAGAGTTAAATTCATTCTAGTCATCGCTTTTATTCATGAATTTTATATTAAACCGAAAAGGGATTCGAATCCTTGACAGGATTATTTGATACATGAAATACTATTTATTGATGTTCTAATTTATCATAATGGGGGAATTTTTTCATGTATGTAAAACAAAAAACGTTATCCGTATTGCTATCAGCCACATTTGCTGCTTCCATGGCCTGGGGAACGGCTCCAGCAGATGTTTCCCAAACCTTCGCTACAAAAGCGGAGGCGTCGGTAAAAGCGCCGCTTCAGGCGAAAGCGCCGGCTTATACAGGAAAGGCATTACAGAACACTCGCAACGGCATGGTTCAGGGATATGTGCAAAATCAGGCCCTAATCTGGAAAGGAATCCCGTACGGTCAGGCAGAACGCTGGAAAGCTCCGACAGACGTCAAGGCCTGAAATGGTATCTTCGATGCGACGAAACCGGGACCTGTTGCCATTCAGGAAGCCATGGGCAAAACAAAAGGCAGTGAAGACTGCCTGAATCTCGATATTTTCCGTCCTAATATAAAAGAAAAAAATCTGCCCGTCCTGTTCTTTATCCATGGTGGTAATAATCAGAGCGGTGCTGCTGACCAAGTGAACTGGCAGAAGTTTGCTGAAAGGGAACACGTCATCGCCATCAGTATCAATCACCGTCTGGGTGCACTGGGCTTTAATCCCCTACCAGCATTAAAGCATGGTACGGTTGAAGAAAATTCTGGTAACTTTGCTGTATTGGATTTTGTGAGAGGCCTGGACTGGACGAAAGAAAATATTGCCAGCTTCGGCGGAAATGCTAACAATATTACGATTGCAGGCTTTTCTTCCGGTGGACGTGACGTCATGGCATTGCTTATTTCTCCTATAGCAAAAGGGAAATTCCAGAAAGCGATTTCCTTCAGTGGCGGTATGACTACTTCTGATACGGCCTGGGCTCAGCAGATTTTCGCTCAGCATTTTGCTTCTCTCGTCGTTGCAGACGGCATCAAAAAGAGCGACATAGATGCCGCCAAATGGCTGTTGCAGGATACACCGGAGGTCCGTGATTATTTACAGAATCTATCCGCCGACCGTATTGCCGCTGCGTTTGGTCATGCTGGTATCCGCATGAGTGCCTTCCCTCATCTCTATAATGATGGTATCGTATTAGAAAAAGATGCTTTTGCTACGAAAAATTACAATCAAGTACCTCTCATCATGACGACTGGTACAGATGAATTCTCCCTATATACGCGGACTGATAGTTACTTTTCTCCATCCTTTAAAGACGGCTCAATCTTTACGGATCCAGAAAAGCATAAAGAATTCGCTTTTGCTAAGACATATGGCAGCCGTCTGTATGAGCTATTCAATGCCGAAGAATCAGCTGTCACCATGTTCAACCACTATGGCAAAGCACCTATTTATACGATGAAAATTGCCTATGGAAATAATCCGAAGCTCGTCGGTGAAAAAACGGCCTTTACGTCCGGCTCTATCCACGGCATATGGATTCCTTTTGCTACCGGCATCCCAACAGCTACGACAGCAGGCTATCCAGCAGGTTCTTTCGACAATCCCGGCGCGCTAGCACTGACAGCGCAAATACAGGATTATCTGGGTAATTTCATGCGTACAGGGAATCCCAATGGCAAGGGCCTTGTAACATGGAAGAAATGGACCAGCGCAACAGAGGGACCGAGCCAGTTATATGTCAATTCCGATGGGACAAAAGTAGATATCCATCAAGAATACGGCCGCACGACCTATCAGTCTATCCTTGACGAAATAGTCAGGGATACGTCTATAACCGAGAATGCAAAAGAAGAACTCATCAAGCACGTTCTCAGTGGTCGCTGGTTCAGCAAAGGACTTGACACATTCTTCCATAACAATTAAGAAATCATCACTTACATACAATCAAAAAATCCTGCACTCATAAACCATTGGAATTGTGAGTGCAGAATTTTTAATAGACTTAGTGCAGACTTGGATAAACTGGCTTCATCAATTTCCAAGGCAACGTAAAAAGTTTAAATTTTATATTTTTGCATATAGAACAAGGACTGTACAAGATTACGTGCGACAAGCCCCATTTTCTCCAAATATACAAATCTAGCGGGTTTTACTACAATAGAATCAATCTGTAATTCTAACTCAATCGACTCTTCCCTATTATTGGATGTACCATTCTTATTTTCAGGAGGATCAGCATGGATTATTTAAATAGTATGTTTTCTTTGAAAGGCAATGTCGCCCTTGTTACGGGCGGTTCTTACGGCATCGGTTTTGCCATCGCCAAAGCCTTAGCCCGTGCCGGTGCCGTCATTGCCTTCAACTGCCGCAGCCAGGAACACTTGGACCAGGCTATGAAAGATTATAAAAAAGAGGGCATCGACGCACACGGCTATATTTGCGATGTCACTGATGAAATTCATGTGCAGCAATTAGTCAGCGAAATAGAAAAGACGTTAGGAACCATTGACATCCTCGTCAACAACGCGGGTATCATCAAGCGCATCCCCATGTGCGACATGACGACGGAAGAGTTCCGCCAGGTTGTCGATATCGACTTAGTCGGCCCGTTCATCGTATCCAAAGCGGTCATTCCCGGTATGATTAAAAAAGGCCACGGCAAAATAATCAATATCTGCTCTATGATGAGCGAATTAGGCCGTGAAACCGTATCGGCTTATGCCGCAGCCAAAGGCGGTCTGAAAATGTTAACCCGCAATATCTGCGCTGAATTTGGCGGCGCCAATATCCAGTGCAACGGCATTGGCCCTGGCTACATCGCAACGCCTCAGACAGCTCCGCTGCGTGAAAAACAGCCCGATGGCTCCCGCCATCCTTTTGACCAGTTCATCGTCTCCAAGACGCCAGCTGGCCGCTGGGGTACAACAGAAGACCTCGAAGGGCCTGCTGTATTCTTAGCTTCCCATGCGTCGGACTTCGTCAATGGCCACATCTTATATGTCGACGGCGGTATTCTTGCCTATATCGGCAAACAACCTTAAACAAAAATAAGGAGCTGTCACATAAGGCAGCTCCTATTCCATTTTGAAAGGATGAAGAACTATGAAATCTGGATTAATTCTTGCAGGTGAACCCATGGGCCTCTTGATTGCTCAAAGTGAAGGTTCCCTTGACAGTGTAAGTGGTTATGATTTGGCCGTTGCTGGCGCAGAATTCAACGTCGCTGTCGGGGTAGCCCGTCTGGGTCACCGCGTTACTTACATGACGAAACTGGGCAAAGATCCTTTTGGTCAGCGAATTATCCATGTACTAAATGAAAATAAAATCGGCAATGAATTCGTCGCCTGGAGTGATACGAAAAAGACAGGGTTCATGCTGAAAGGCCGTGTCAGCCAAGGCGATCCGGATATTTTTTATTTCCGTGCTGGCTCGGCTGCCTCTACGTTATCTGTCGAAGATGTTGAAAAAATCCGCTTCGATGAATACAGCCACATCCATTTGACAGGGATTTTACCGGCCCTCAGTGAATCGACGCGTGCTGCTGTCAACTTAATGTTCGATAAGGCTCGTCAGGCAGGTTTACTGATTACCTTCGATCCCAATTTACGGCCTCAGCTCTGGCCCAGTCAGGATGTCATGATTCAGTCCATTAATGACATGGCGTCCAAAGCTGACATCGTTCTCCCTGGGACAGCTGAAGGCAAAATCCTCATGGGCAGTGATGATCCGAAAAAAATCAACGCTTTCTATCGTAACCTGGGAGCCAAAGCCGTTATTACGAAAGTCGGCAGCCAAGGCGCTTACGTAACGACAGCTACCGAAGAGTATCTCGTTCCCGGCTTCAAAGTCGATAAAGTCGTCGATACAGTCGGTGCCGGCGATGGTTTCGCAGCCGGGGTCATTACGGCATTGATGGAAGGGCTTCCCTTGAAAGAAGCTGTACGCCGCGGCAATGCCATCGGTGCCATCCAGGTTACCAGCCGGGGAGACAACGAAGGTCTCCCCTATCCGGATCAGTTAAAAGCTTTTATGGAAAAATAGGAGGCCGTCATGATTAGCGATAATATGAAGAAAATATTTGAAATCGGACTGGTTCCGCTCATCGTCTTAGAAGATGCACAAGACGCAGTCCCCTTTGGTCAAGCTTTAGTCCGTGGGGGAATCCCGATTGCTGAAGTTACCTTCCGTACGGATGCCTGCCTGGACATCATCCGCGCTATGAAGACCATTCCCGGACTCATCGTCGGAGCTGGCACGGTACATAATGTAGCACAAGCGCAAGCCGCTGTAGAAGCAGGTGCTGAATTCATCATTACGCCGGCCTATAACCCTCAGGTCACTCAGTGGTGTATCGAAAACCATATCGATATCATGCCGGGAACCGTATCTCCAGCCGACATCGAAGCGGCCAATGGGTTAGGACTGGAAGTTTGCAAATTCTTCCCAGCCGGAGCCTATGGCGGTCCGAAAACTTTAAAAGCCCTTGCCGGTCCTTTTGCTGCCATGAAATTCATTCCAACAGGCGGCGTAAATTACGACAACATGAATGAATATCTGGATTTACCGAATATCGCAGCGGTCGGCGGCAGTTTCATTACCCCTTCTGATTTAGTCAAGGCTAAAGATTGGGATGCCATCGCAGCACACTGCCAAAAAATCGTCCGTCACATGCTGGATTTCACACTCGGTCACGTAGGTCTGCATGTACCTGGCAGAGCAGAAGCTGAAGCCGTAACCGACGGTCTGTGCCGATTAATGGCTCAGGACAAAATTCCCGGTGCCGACAATTTCTTTGCAGGACCTATCGCCGAAATCTGCGACCATGAAATGCCCGGTACGAACGGCCACATCTGCATTGATACACGCGATATGCCCCGCGCCTTAGCTTTCTATCAACGGCAGGGAATCGCTTTGGATGAAGACCATTGCTATCGCGACGAAAAAGGAAATATTAAAGTCGCCTTCTTAAAAGAAACAGTAGGCGGTTTCTCCATTCATCTGCGCAGAAAATAAAAAATCCCCTGATGCTATCCCTACATCATGATAGTATCAGGGGATTTTTTATTTTGTCAGGGAAATTATGCCCCGGCAACTTCTTTATTTTTGTTCAACATGATGTGCAAGACTTCACAATCGGTCTGCTGCATCCCATTGGAGGCTAAAAGACCTACGTTGCGGATACATTCATCAGCCGTATCGGCGACGAGTCCATCCGTACCTTCTACGCGGATACCGGCTAAGGCCATAAGGACTGAACGATAAGCGATTTCTGCTGCCGAAGCAACTTTCATGGCACAGCTATCGGCAGCGCCATCGCAGACCATGCCGACGATGCCACCATTCATGGACGAAATGGCTTTGCAAATAGTCTGATAGGGCGTCTTGCGGTCAAGGAGCCAGGCCATGCCGGCCGCTGCCCCCATGGCAGCCGTAACGGTCGCGCAGAAAGCAGACAGCTTGGGCAAATAGCTGTGAGCATAGATAGCTACCATACTGGCCAAAGCCAGGGCCCGGACGCGTTCTTCACCAGAGGCTTTGATATGGTCAGCGACAACCGTTACCGGCTCGGACACGGTAATCCCTTGGTTGCCAGAACCGGAATTGGTCATAGCCGGACAAGCAGCGCCACCCATGCGGGCATCCGAAGCAGCTACCGTGCGGACTTGGATTTCACGGGCCAAATCGCCTGCCAGCAAGCCTTCTTTAATGTGTTTTTCCATGGTGCAGCCAATGCGCAGGCCATATTTCCCGGTCAAACCTTCTTTAGACAAGGCATCATTCAAATTTTCTGCATTTTTGATGAACTGGATATTGGCAAGGGGAATGTTTTCAGCAAATTCCAAAATATCTTTGATCGAGAGGGACTGCAAAAAAGCAATTTTATCGGCTTCGCCATTATCACAGCTCGCTTGTTTTTCAAAAATGACCTGCCCATCTTTTTCGATTAAGACGACGTTCGTATGGCTATCGACGATGACGGCGCGGACATGGCGGCTTTCTCCATAGACGTTGGCCTCCGAATAAAGGATATGTTTTGTCGTTTCATTGACACCAACGGTGACCTTGCCATCGGCTACCATTTGTTTCCCTTGGGCTACCACATCAGGCGTCAAGGATTTCAGGACCTGGAGGCCTGCATCAGCATCACCGCCCAGAGCCCCGACAGCAGCGGCAATAGCCAATCCTGGCATGCCGGTTCCAGGAACCATGACGCCCATCCCATTTTTCATCAAATTAGCGGAAACAAAGGCTTTGACAGATTGTACGGGTTCTCCCAATTCTTTCGCCGCCGTAGCCGCTGCAAAAGCCAGGGAAATCGGTTCCGTACATCCCGTAGCCGGTTTGATATCTTGCTTCATGATTTCAATCATTTTATTCCACATAGTACAGGTTTCCATTATTATCACTCCTAAAAAATCAATCTATGAAATCCGTTACAAGCTTACGAAAAAGCCAGGAATGGCGAGATAATCAGCAAGATGCCCGTTGCAATGATGAGATACAGCGAAACACCTTTCAGGTCATGCAACCGCGGCACCCGATAGACGAGATAAGCCGGAATCAAGCAACCAATCATGCCAAAAACAGGACTGCAGATAGAAGTAAAGCTCAAAACGGGAGCATTGAGAATAATGGCGCCCCACGACACGAGAACCGCAAAGACCAAGATGCCCAACGAAACGGCACGGACATTAATCTTATCTTCCGGCATGATACGTTTCAAACAGTTCATGGCAATGCCACGGCAAGCTTCACGGAAGCCCAGAAAGACGCCGAAGAAAGCCGTAACGACAGCAAAAATATTTAAAATCAAACTCATGATCTTAATGGAAGTGCCGGGAATCCCCTGGGCAGCCAATGCTAAAGCAGAAATATTGTTTTCATAAGCCATAACAGCCTGGTCATGGCCCATAGCCAAGTTGAACGAAATAGCATAGAAAAATACGGTGACAAAGAGCACGCCAAAAGCGATATTCATAGCCCGCAAAGCCTTGTACCGGGCGACTTCAATCGACTTATTATGGGAACGATAAGAAATAACCATCGGGCTCAAACTCTGCAAGAACAAAATAGATGTCAGCGTGAAGGGCAGCATGATGATGGTCTGCTTGATGAGATAGCCAAAATCGGGAAAGCTGCCTACATTCGCTAAATTCCAATGCTGAACCATAATGATGCCCAATACAGCTACGACACACAACTTCGTCAAGACCATCAGCGTCGAAATTTTGAAGAGTACTTTTTCACCACGAGATGCAATGGCGACAAGAGCACAAATAATGGCCAGCCCGTATAACGGATTTTTAGCCAGCGAATGATCTGTCACACCAAAGGTGACTAAGAAAGACGCACTGTCATTATTGATGGCTGTCGAATAGACAAAGACCCAGATAATGAGCATCAGGAAGTAGAGAAGGCCTAAAAACAAGCCCCAGTTCTTGCCCAGGTAATTGCCAATGACACTGGGATAATCTTCGCATCGTTCAGATTTTGCCAATGTATTAATGAATAATCGCTGGAAAAGATACATAGCCGGATAACCGATAATAGAAGATAGGAGATAAATCCAAATCCCTGCCAAGCCTACCTGTACCGGTAAAAATACGATGCCAGCACCGATAGCCATGCCGATACTCATAATGACCCAGCCCCAGTCGGTACTATCAAACTTTACAGCTTCTTTCCACTGTGCTTTGGTCATACCCGCTTTTTCCCATCGGGTCAGCTTTTCCTTTCCCAAAACGTGTCCTTTATCAGGACACTGTACTGTCTGTTCCATTCTATCAATCTCCTTTTATAGTGTAATCCCTTCATTCCACACAAGATACAGTTATTACGTATGGCTTGTATGCCCCTCTTTATTGTTAATAAAATATTATCATAGTAATAATTATTTTGCAATATTTATT
>ERZ1034871.845-NODE-845-length-16999-cov-11.307720_pt1 | contig 16999 bp, 13 predicted proteins | sample MGYA00520631_ERZ1034871 | MGnify/ENA primary metagenome ERZ1034871 (study PRJEB33766, sample SAMN09781721) | gut metagenome | biome: gut microbiome | host: Homo sapiens | place: Madagascar | study: EMG produced TPA metagenomics assembly of the PRJNA485056 data...
CTCTTCGAATGCATACAGGATTGTCTACAAGCTGATGGCCAGAAACAACAAGATCAGCGATGCCGAAAGCAATGCGGTATTCAACAGACTTATCATGTTCAGGTCGTACATGAACGAGTACGGTGACGGATATGAAAGAAGAAAAAAGGCCGAAAAAGTGGCAAAGGCAAAGAAGGTAGCAGGGACCGGCGGCATTTTGAACAATCCGTATGCTTCTCTGATTGACGCCATCACGGTTGACCTGACGGACATGGCGGGGCGGGGCGAACTGTCGCCTGCAATCGGACGGGACTCCGAAATCGACCGGCTGGCAACCATCCTGGTCAGAAACAACAAGAACAATGCCGTGCTGCTCGGTAAGGCCGGCATCGGCAAGACCGCAATCATCGAGGGCCTGGCCGTGAAGATTGCGGAAAAGAAGATGGGCAGCCTGAATGACATAAGGATCAAGTCCCTTGATCCGGGACAGCTCATGAATCCGCTGGGGTTGAATGTGGAAGTCGTCACGCGTCTTCTTCAGGAGGCGGAAAGTGACAGAAATGTGATCTTCTTCATTGACGAGATGCATAGGTTTGCAATGGCGAAACCACTTGTCGAATTTCTGAAGCCGGCGCTTGCCAGGGGAACGTTCCGTGTCATCGGCGCGTCGACGGAAGAGGAGTGGTCAAAAGCCATCAAGGGAAATCCAGCCCTCAGACGCCGCATCGAGGAGATTCACGTTGCCGAGCCGACGGTGAAGCAGGCGACGAAGATCGTCAAAAAGGCAAGAATCGGATACGAGAACCACTTCATGATGAACTACACGGATGAAGTGATGAACAACGTATGTGCCCTGGCGAAGAAGTTCTATCCGGAAAAGTCGCTGCCTGACTCCGCATTAACGCTGCTTGACAACACCGGAGCCCGCCTGGCCCTGAACAGCAGGACGTTTGGCAAGGAGAAAGAGGAGTATCAGAAAAGATACGATGACCTGAAGCAGCACTTCGAGGAATCAAGGAAGAAGCGCTACAATGAAGAAGAAACCGCCCGTCTGTTCAGTGAACTCCAGAACATGTCAGCGGAAAGGAAGGCCGGCATGAACAGTGAGGCCAGACGCTACCGACGCAAGATTCGCCTGAAGGACGTCTTCGAGACCATCGAACGAGAAACGGGCAAGACGGCCGGAATGGAAGACATCGTTCCAGACAGCGTCCGGTTGAAGAAGCTGCCGGAAAAGCTTGAGCAAAGCGTCATCGGCCAGAGTACTGCCACTGAAGCAATGGCCCGTGCCGTGACCAGGGCGAAGTACGGCCTGAGAAGGAAGAACCGTCCGCTTGGGGTTTATCTCTTTGCCGGACCGACAGGTGTCGGCAAGACCGAAACGGCAAAGGTCATTGCAGACGAGGCATTCAACGGCAATCTCATCAGGCTTGACATGAGCGAGTACAGCAGTGAAACGGGCAAGAAGCGCCTCCTTGGCTCCGACCCTGGATATGTCGGATACGGAGAAACCGACACGCTGATTGACAAGGTCAACCGGCAGCCGGAATCGGTCATCCTTTTTGACGAAATCGAAAAGGCCCACAGAAGCATCTTCGACCTCTTCCTGCAGCTGTTTGACGACGGAAGGCTGACGAATGCCCAGGGAAAGACCGGTGACTTCACGAAGTCACTGATCATCATGACGTCAAACATCGGCTTCGAGAGAAAGGAACCGACGCTTGGCTTCGGCGCAGAGGCCGACAGAGAACAGGCCATGATCGACAGCATCAACGACTCGCTTGCAGGATTCTTCCGGCCGGAATTTCTGAACCGCATTGACGAGAAAATCGTCTTCTCGTCGCTGGACTATGATGCCGTGCTGAAGATCACGGACCACCTGCTGGAAAAGGAAGCTGACATGATTGCCGAAAGCGGAGTCAGAATCAGATTCTCTCCGGAAGTGGCGAAGTTCATCGCCGACCGCTACTATGACGAGACAAACGGAGCGCGCCCGATTCAGCGCGGAATCGTCCGTGAAGTCGAGGACGTGCTGACGCAGAGCCTGATGGACGGAACGGTTCGCAAGGGCAAGGAAGCATATGCGGATGTTTTCGGCGGCTCAATCCGGATTGAACCGATGATGGAGGTGAATCTGAAGCCGGTTGACCGGCAGGACGAATGTGACCTTGAAGAGAGAATGAACCGCGCCGTTGACGATGTGCTGAAGAATATGCAGTAACGACCAAAGAGACCTGGAAAAAAACATATCCCGAGCAAAAGACCCGGATGATTTGCGGCAACTGCAAATTTCATCCGGGTCTTTGTGCATCATGACAATTCTTCTGTTTATGATGGAAACAAGCAGGGAAAGTCTGTTTCATTTCCATGTATCAAAATGTCCGGAAATGGGGCGTTGCCCGTAATCTGAGGATGGAATTTACGGACAAATTCCAAAAATCAGTATTTTGCCCGCAATCCCGCCTTGCGCACTAATCGGGCAGGCGATGCGAAGCACTGCATTTTGCAGTTCATGTCTCAAAATTGAAGAAATTCCCCTGCTTCCTGTTCGGTCACTTGTCGTACATCCTGGCGGCGGCTGCCAGTTCCTTTTTGATCTCCCTGACCATGGACTCCGGACTTGTGACCTGAACCTTTGTACCCTGGCCCATCAGCCAGAATTTGGCTCCTTCGGGATAGTCCCTGATTTTGATCTTGACGTATCCTTGTTTTCCGACCATGTCGTCTGACTTCACCTTTCTGCCATATCTGTCGTAGCGTTCGATGATTTCGGCCTCGTATCTGGCACTTCCGAAGTTGTCCAGCGCAGCCTCGATGGCGGGCGGCCAGCAGTAGAATTCGATTGCTTCGGGATAGTCATGCTCGCTGAAGGCGTTTGACGGGAACGGTCTTGAGGCCAGCTCTGACTTCTGTGATGACGAATAGTCGACCCGTTCCGAAGACATGCTGACGTGCTTGATGCGGTCTACCCGGTATGTATTGAAGCTGTATCCTCTGTACATGACCTCAACTGCACGCAGATAGAGGTAGTACTTGTCGAAGACGATGGAAACCGGCAGCAGAGTCTTGTGTGACGTCCTGTTGTAGACGTTGGTGTAGGTGACGTCAATTGCCTTGTAGTGGTCCTTGTCGCTATAAGTTGCCTCGTAGAGGGTTGTCAGCTTTTCGAACGTGTCTTCCGAAGGATTGAAGTCCAGGGGATGGTTGTTGTCCTTGTATGAATCAAAGGCGTTCTTCAGAGCATTTCGCAGGGCGGTGTCCTTGATCTGTGCAAGCGACTGGAACATTGCCATGTTCATGAGCGTGTCCATCATCTGGGTGAACTCGTCCTTGGCCAGAACACGACTTGATGCCAGAATCTCCGTCAGAAGAAGCAGTTGTGGTATGCCGAGGAAGCGTTTCGTATTTTCCGGCCGGTTCGTCAGACGATAGGTCCCGTCGTCAGATTCCAGTCCCATTTCCGTGTCCGTGTCCGTGTCGTTGCCTGCAAGGTATTTCCTGAGTGCCTTCACATCCCGCTGAAAGGTTCTTACACTTTTGCCGTACTTTTCTGTAAACTGTTCCTTTGAAATGGAACCGGTGGTTAAAAGCTCCATGGCAAGTTCTAAGAGGCGCACTGCCTGACTTTTAGATGCCATTTTCTTCACTCCAATCTTTGATCTTCCCTTTACCTTATCATAATAAACGCCATTTGTGAGAAGAAATTTCACTTTATTTTCGGCAGACGACACGGTCTGTCGCCTCTCTGCGGTATGATTGGTGCATGCTCTGAATTTGACGGGAGGATGAGGAAATGAATGAGGACATTTCGTGCATGACAAATGCAGTGCCTATGGCAGCCGGCACGTTTAAGGGGCAGGAAGGCGGTGACTTCGTATGAGACTCATTAACAGGATTCTGCAGGCTGCAGTTGCCGTTTCGGCTGCAGTCCTGCTTTTCAAGATCAACCTGGACTTTGCGAACTGGTACTTCTTCGGCGACTTCTGGGAGCAGTGCAGGCACTTCGTTTCGCATCACCCGGTCTGGACCTTCCTGATCGGATATGCCTCGCTTTATCCGCCGACCATTGCCTACCTGGGATGGTACGGCTTCGTTGAGTTCCTGAAAAGAGGAACGATCGGAAGAAGGGAAAAATGATCAACGGGACAGTGCGGGGGGGCACTGTCCCGTTTTCATTCCGATGCCCGAACCATTGAAGTTTACATAATCTTTGCTTCCGCGTAATTCCACAAAGAATGCATCCTTGCAACTGCTGACATCATGTGCGGAAAGGACATTCTGAAGTGGTGCCGGTGACTTCCGACCTCTGGGGACCGATATTTTCCTGCAGAAAAATTAAATTGCCCTTTAAAGCGACATTAATTGTCGCATTGCTGCTGTAATATGAAATCATAAAATGAATGACAAGGAAATGAACGGGAGAAGATAATATGAAAAACAATGTTTCCAGTAAGATTTTACTTTCGGATGAAATGGAAGACATGCTGAACGATGCGGATATGAAGAACCTGCCTGATGAGCTGTTCTTGCAGTTTGGCGTTGATGAAAGCGAGTCCGGCATTAAGTTCAGGCGCAGGCTGCAGGATTTCCTGGCTGATAATTACGACGAGGTGAGGGAAGCCATGGAAGATGGTACGGGGATGTCAGCGTTGAAGTCGAATCCGATCAGAAAGGCATATGAGCAGTATCTGATGGAGAAGATGGAATCTGAAGTTGACTTCATGCTGCCACTGAACAGCCTTGTTGTCAGGTCGGGCATGTATGATGAAATCATTGGGGAAATGCTTGATGAAGGAAAGATAGAACTATTCGACCGTGTGTACAGGGTGAAAATGCCACATGTTTCGGACTGGATTTCTCAAATCAGCAGTCAAAATCAGCGGACGGCGGTCAGGATGCGCGTTGAAGGCAACACGCTTGAAGAATGCGGAAGTAAGATGGGAAATCGCAGCAGGCAGTCAGTCGATCAGCTGATAAGAAGTGCACTCAGAAACAAGCCGGCCTTGAGAGAGGATGACTACAGATACTGGTTTGAGAGGTACAACATGGACATGGAGGCATTCAACACGATTTTCCTGAAGGCTGAAACGGACTGCACTTACGGATACCTTGTCATGGTCTGCGGACGCAGGCGCGGCAAGAAAGACGTCAGTGAAATGTTCAATGACCCGTTGCTTACAAAAAGGATGTACCATGGCCTGCGCTTGTACATGACAAGGGACAGCGTGTTCATTCATGGTGAGGATGTTCCGCTCAGGACTTCCTTCATTGCAGAGTGCATTGCCAGAAACGAGTTTGCTGACAGGGAAGGTACGATCAGGGAATTCTACAACCGCTATGTCCAGATTCTGAAAGAAAAACATATTCAGGATGACAAGCGCCTGAACAAGAGTCTCAGGGCATTTGAGGGAATAGTCGACCGCATGAGCTGGTGTCTGCAGAAAACAGGCAGGATTGTAAGATACTGCCCGATTCCGGCAGATGAAGTCAGGGAATTCGTTTCAGCGATGAATCTTGATCAGTACAGAAACATCGAGATGTCAACAGAGAAGATTTTCCGGGGCAATGCTGAAATGATGAAAGAATACGATATCCGCGACGGCTACGAACTGCACAGCTTTCTGAGGAAGAACGAGAAAATCTGGAATGGTGACAATCGGTACGACATTTCCTTCAGCAGAATGCCGAACATCCGCTTTGGAAAGTCAGACAGAAACCGCCAGGTAAGAGATCTCATGTTCCGTCTCGCTCCCGTCAGCCTGGATGAGTTGAGCAGGGCATACGAAGACGAGTACGGGGTTTCACCGAGCACCTTTAGAGCGAACATGACTGACTGCATCAGCGGATATTATGATTCAAAGTCATTTTCCTACATCATTGACCAGCCTGCATTAGATGCATCTGAACTGGTCTTCATGAACGAACGGCTTGAAGATGACTTCTACTTCACTGATGACGTCGTGGAAATGTACACTGCAGAATTCGGAGAAGAACATGCTGACAGGCTCAATTCCAAGTCGCTTAAGCAGCTTGGATTCAGGATGTACTCGCAATATGTCATCAGGGATTCATATCAATCTGCCAGGGCTTTCTTCATGCACCTTCTGCTTGCAGACGATGTCATTGACTTAAGGAAGCTGGATGCCAGGCTGGGATATCAGAATGAGTTCAACACCGTGCTTCAGGAACTGAGGAAGGATTACATCCTGCTTGAATATTCTGATCGAAAGTACATGACATTCGATTACCTGAAGAGGCTTCACCCGGAAGTGACTAAGGACGATCTGAGGCAATATGTTGACGATGCCCTGGTCCATGCAGAGGGGATTGAATACTTTACCGTCCGGAAGCTCGAACGCGCAGGCTTTCACAGCAATCTTGAGGGACTGAACCAGTCCGACTGGTTCTTCGCCGGTCTGATCCGAAACTCGGGCCTGGTGAACTATACCAAGGCAATGGGGGGCTTTATCTTCCGGAAGGGATGCAGGCCAACCGCTTCGAAGTTTCTCCGTCATCTGACAAGGGACTGTGAATTTGATCCTGACTTTGGCGCCCTGAGTGAAAAGCTCAGTGACGAATACGGGCTCTTAATTTCTGAGCAAAAGCTGTTCTCCCAGCTGAAATCCATCGGGTTCTTCGGTCCGGGAGTCCGTTTGGAAAATTCAGACATCATCTACAGAATCGTTGCATAGGAAAGAAGGCCGGCGTTTCAAAATGCCGGCCTTCTTTCTGTTTCTCACAGGCGGAAATGCCCAAATTCCGCTTCCGGCAAAAAAACGCCTCACGCACGATGCGTGGGGCGTTTCTTCAATTATATGTCTACATTTCAACATCCGAACTCTTCGTGCGTTCCTTCAGGGTCAGCGACACAATAAGGCCGGCAATCACCAGGACGGCCGTGAAGTAGAAGCCGTAGTGGACGCCGCTTGTGAAGCGCAGGGATTCGCTTCCGGATGATGCTGCCTGACCCATCGCAATAAAGCTCGTCGCAAGCGCCGTTGCAATTGCGCCGACGATCTGCTGTAGTGTGTTCATGATCGTTGAACCGTCGGCAGATTCCGGACCGGCCAGCGCATTCAAAGCATGCGTCTGGGATGGCGACATCGCAAGCGGACAGCCGATCATCAAAACGACGTGAGCAGCGATGACATAGGCAAGAGACGACTTTGCGTCTGCAAAACAAAACATCAAGACACCGATCAGGGCAATGACGAAGCCCAAGCGAGCAAGCAGCTTGGCCCCCATGCGGTCATACATTCTCCCGGCAAATGCAGAGACCAGGGCATTGACGATGCCGCCCGGCAACATGATGAGACCGGTCATCGCAACCGGCAGCAGCATGGCATTTTGAATGAACTGGGGCATGAGATACATTGCGGACAAAATAATGCCGAAATCAATCATGACGAGGATGGCGCCGGTCCGGAAGGCAGGCTTGGCGAAGACTCTGAGGTTCAGGACTGGTTCATCAATCTTCAGCTGACGTCCTGCATAAAGGACGAGTACGATGATGCCGACGGCAAGAAGACCGAGCACCCTTGGCGAAGTCCAGCCAGCTTCTGATGCGAGACTTGTTCCTGCAACAATGGAACTGAAGCCGATGACGGATCCCAGCACTGACGGCAGGTCAATCTTCGGACGGGTGATGCGGCTGACGTTCTTCAGACCGATGAAGGCAAAAAGAAGTCCGACAAGTAAAATGATTGCAAACATGAAGAAGACGGCACGCCATGAGAGGGCTCCGAGGACGATGCCCGTGACGGTCGGTCCGATTGCCGGTGCAAACATGATGACAAGTGCGTTGATGCCCATCGCAAGTCCCAGCTTCTTCGGCGGGAAGATCAGCATCGCAACCGTGAACATCAGCGGAAGAATCAGTCCGGTGCCGATTCCCTGAATCATCCGTCCGAACAAAAGCATGCCAAAGCTGTTTGCAAAGCCGGAAATCAATGCCCCGACCGTGAAGTCAGCCAAAGCGAAGATGATGATCTGACGGGTTGAAAACCACTTTGAAATCAGACTTGAAAACGGCAGCACGATGCCGATCATCAGCATGTACCCCGTCACAAGCCACTGCAGCGTGCCGGTTCCGACTGAAAAGACCCTGCCAAGCGTCGGCAGTGCAATGTTCAGGGAAGTTTCGCTGAGCATTCCGACGAACGCACCAATCAGCATGGATGACATGGCAAGCCATGGACGGTCAACTTCAACAATTGCAGTGTTCATACGCATTTCTGCATTTTCCAAAAAAATCTCTCCTCTCAATCCATGTGCAGTCGATTTTCGCTTAAGCAAAGATCGGGAGTCTGGTCCACCGTCGCATTACTGCGACCTGACTGTCACAATTTCCGTAAGAATACAACATTGATTATCCTAGCACACTGAAAGCGGATGACGTAAGTTAAAAAACGGTTAGAATTTTTCTGAAATTCAGAGCTTTGAAAGGAATTTTTCAGAAAAAACGCAAGATCGTAACGATTAAAAAAGCATGGACTGCAAACGAAGCTCTGCATTTTCATTACGCAAAACGATTGACCTAAAGTCAGCTTGATGTTCTATAATCGAGTCATCAAAACATGAAAGCGAGCTGACTCTGATGAAAACAGCATATTACGAACAAGCAGGCCAAATGAGCGTTGTCGATCTGGACAAGCCAAAGATTCAAAAAGCAGACGATGCGATCATTCGCGTCGTTCGCTCGTGCGTTTGCGGCTCCGACCTTTGGGCATATTCCGCCGGCGACAGCAAGCAAAAGCACTCGATCAACGACGGACACGAAGCAATCGGCATCGTGGAAGAAGTCGGAGAAAGCGTGACGACTGTCAAGCCTGGCGATTTCGTCATCGTGCCGTTCACGCACGGCTGCGGGCACTGTCCCGCATGTCTGGCAGGCTTTGACGGCGTTTGCGTCGATCATGACGATAATTTCAGCATCGGCGCACAGTCGCAGTACCTGCGTTTCCAGCACGCCGACTGGGCTCTGGTCAAAGTGCCGGGTTCTCTTGACGACTACAGCGAAGGAATGCTCAAATCTCTGCTGACGCTGGCCGACGTCATGGCAACCGGCTACCACGCCGCTAAAACCGCACACGTCAAACCAGGCGACAAGGTCGTCGTCGTCGGTGACGGTGCCGTCGGTCAATGTGCGGTGATCGCCGCCAAGATGCTCGGAGCTTCGCAGATCATCATCATGAGCCGTCACGAAGACCGTCAGAAGATGGCGCTGGAGTCGGGCGCAACTGATGTCGTGGCTGAACGCGGGGAAGTCGGCATCAGGAAGGTTCTCGAACTCACCGGTGGATACGGTGCCGATGCCGTCCTCGAATGCGTCGGCGCTCAAGGATCGACCGACCAGGCATTCGGTGTCGTTCGTCCTGGCGGCTTCATCGGCCGCGTCGGACTTCCGCACGGCGAAAAGATGGATCCGGCAGAAACGTTCTACCGAAACGTCACGCTTGCCGGCGGTCCTGCTTCAGTGACGACCTATGACAAAGAAGTCTTGCTGAAGGCGGTCCTTGACGGCCAGATCAATCCGGGCAAGGTCTTCACGAACAGCTATACGCTGGATGAAATAAATCAGGCATACCAAGACATGGCTGATAGAAGGGCGATCAAGTCCTACCTCATCATGGACTAGGACAGACGAGGCTGCGTTGGGTGGCCTCGTTTTTTTGAAGGTGTGGGGAGCAGCGGCCATGAGCCGTATCTGACGCCGGCGGGGTTGCGTATTATCAGTGTGAGGCAAGTCAAAATTCCAGTTTTGGTGGGGAGACACGAAATCTCCACCAGTTTTGGTGGGCAACGCGCGTAATTTCCACCAACCATGGAGATCGCCCCCAAAAAAACAAGCCTCCAGGTTACAGACACCGTGACATGACTTCCACACAGTCATGCGCCGCATTGAAATCTCCCTTCCCACAGGCTATAATCAAATGTGTAATCGTTTTCCTTCAACCAGCGGCTTTCAGAGACAAGCAATCCGCATGTCAGACAACGGGAGGAAGGAGGTGACGCCGATGCCGAAAATCACTGATGAACAGTACAGGTACCTTTCCCGCGCCGTCTACTTCGTGGGCAAGTTTCCGCATCAGTACAGGAAGGGCAGAATGGTCACGATTCATGGCAGAAAGTACGTGGTGGAAGACGTCGAAAGCAATGAGGAAAACGGACTTCAGGCGCTGGCAGTGACGCCAAAGAACGCCCCGGACGAACTCGTCATCGCCTATGGCGGAACGGACCCCGCAGACATCAGGGATGCGCTGACCGACATCGAGTTCATCGCCCTCGGCAGGGAGCACAGACCCCTGGAGGACGGCAGGGACCGGCTCAGGGAGGTCATTGCGGAAAATCCTCGCGTACAGGAACTCATCTCAAGGCTCGGCCTTGATGGAACTGCACTTCTTGCTGCCAGGGGATCCGGCGATTCCCAGGCCACTTCTGCGCTGAAGTTTGCGCACCGCGCAGCCGGCGGACGCACGTTCACGACGACCGGACACTCCCTCGGAGCGTCTCTTGCCATCTACGTTGCCGTCAAGTTACGGATGTCCGCCACCTGCTTCAACGGACCGGACATCAGCGCCATCCTGTCCGCAGAAGAATGCGCCTGCATCAGAAGCCACCCCTACGAGTTCAGAAACTACCACAACCCCGGCGACATCATCGGCAACGTCACTCCCGACCGTCTCGACTGCGCAATCACCGCCGCGGGACAGCGCGCATCCCTTGACATTCTCGCCTGTCACAGCCTGAGAAGCTGGCACTTCAGCGAATCCGGCTCCGTCACATCAGAGGACGGCAGGCCGCTCCTTGGAGAAGAAGAACTTTCCTTCTGCCGGAAAATGCAGAGCGGAGACCCGGCCTGCAGCACATTTGCCTCGTTCGTTTCCGCCGCTTCCGACAGGGCAGTGAGCGAGGTGCGCGCATCTTCCGAACGTGAGCGCGGACAACTTGTCTCCCGCTGCATACGCCGCGGCGTCAGCCTGTGTTCCTTCATGAACGAACGGGAAGTGCGGGAATTTCTTCTGGAGGAGCTGGAGTTTTCCGGAACCTCCCACGGAATCCCGCGGCCTTACGAACTTCAGGACCGGATCATCCTCCGTGACCTGACCGGACAACTCAAGGCTGAGCTGACCCGGTTGGCGGAACAGACCGAATCCCGCATCTCCCGCATCAGAAGAGAGGCGGCGGGGGTGTTGAGGGATGCAGAAGAAAGCAGGAATATGTATGAGCAAGGACAAGTGGACCGACATGATCAGTGAACTTCAGAGCCTGGCACAGGCCGGACTCACCTACGGCAGAGACGACTTCGACCTTGAACGCTATGCAAGGATCCGCGACATTGCCGCCGAAGTCGACAGCGTCATCGCCGTTGCACGACCGGGAAAGACACAACATTCCCCACTACGCATACGGTGTCTGCAAGATCTTCACCCTTTGCCACGTCACCGACGGAAGCTTCGAGAAAAACATCGAGGCCACCGGCTTTGACTGGTTTGCAGAAGACGACCTTCCCCCTCTTGCAGTTGCTAAGAACAGAGAAGAGCAGGTACGCATGTGCTTTGAGGCATACAGGGCAGGGGATGAGTAGAAGTTGAGGTTTGACTGATGTGTATTGATTTTGGGGCTGTAATGTGTGCTATACTTAGGGTCAAGAACTTGTGTTGTGGAGGGGAAAGTAATGGAAAATGTATTTGTGCCAATTGACGCCAGAACAGACCCAAGGTATCTCTATGTAAAGAATAATCCTCTGTACAAGGACTTCTTTGAAGGATTCTTTGACTATCAGACTGATTTGTCATTTAAGGCGGGCAAGGTCAATAAGTCAAGCGGGAAGGCACAGTCTTATCGCAACCACCTGATGAAGATAATTGTTTTTTACAAGGAAGTTTACGGATCATATCCAACTAGCTTGGAATCAGAGAAAACAGCTGCAGGAATTGAAGCTTTTTTCAGAATGAATGATTTTGTCAAGCTTAACAGAGAAAAGAAGAATTTTTACAGCGCTACAATTAACGGCTATCTTGATTATCTTGACCAGTTAAAGATTGTTAATGCTGGCGAGATAAAAGAATCCCCATCTGAACGCTACAAGATAAAACTGCTTAAGAAGCCCGTGAGAAAAAGTCCTGTTCAAACGATAATTCTCCAGTATCCACGCAACCCTCATGAAATGCTTGCTGCCAAGCATAGAAGCGGTTGGAAATGTTGCTACGACAGCAGTCATGAAACATTTGTCTCTGAAAATGAGAATAAAAACTTTGTTGAGGGTCATCATTTAATTCCCATGCAGCATCAATGTGACTTTGAGTACACAATTGATTTTGCAGATAACATTATCCCGCTCTGTCCTACTTGCCATCGGCGCATTCATTTTGCCATCAAGCAGGACAGAAACAGGATGCTTGAGAAATTTTACTTTGAACGTATCGATGACATCAAGGTTCATGGAATTGATATTTCGATTGATGAGTTGGAATCGTATTATGTATAAGAAAAGCAGGTTGCGGTGCGGCCTGCTTTTTTCATTTAGGGGGAGGATCTTGGAGATAAAAGGTGATATATTTAGAGTAAGAAAATTCAGGTGGTGATTTTATGGCGAAAGATATTTTTGTAGTTGGTGCAGCTTTGCTGCAAGATGATAAAGTTTTAGTTTCTAGAAGAAATTCTGATAGAATATTAGGCGATTTATGGGAATTTCCTGGCGGGAAAATTGAACCAAACGAAACACCGCAGCAAGCATTAAAGCGTGAACTTGAAGAAGAGTTCGATGATGAAATTACAGTAGGCCCGCAGGTTACAGACACTTATGCATATGAGTATGAATTTGGTACTGTTCATTTAACTGTATTTTATGCAAAAATGTTAACGCACAATTTTGATTTGATTGCCCATAGCAAAGTAATGTGGAAAAAGCCTAGGGAATTGGGTGAACTCACATGGGCTCCTGCTGATATTCCAGCAGCTAAGACTATTGAAAAATCAAATTTGAGAGAAGTGAAATTTGATGATTGATAAAAATACATTAACAGGCAATGATGAGTATAGTGAAGCTGTTTTGAACTCATTTATTGATAAAGATAAATATCGCGCTAATGAAAAATATGCTGCCAAATTAATTGCAAATGATGCAGAAGATACGATGAGAAAGCAAATTAGAATTGAGTTGTCTACTTGCAGCTCTTATACATTTGCAGTGGCTTTTATTACCGATGGTGCTTTGATTTCTCTTAAGGCAATGTTAGTTGATAATGATATTCACGGTCGAATTTTGACTTCAACATATCAAGATTTCAATGATCCTAAGGCTTTTAGAGAATTGCTAAAGTTGCCAAATGTTGAAGTTCGAGTTTATAAACCAACTGGTAGGGGAGGTTTTCATGCTAAGGGATATTTGTTCAAACACAGCAATTATGACGTAGCTATCATTGGTAGTTCAAACTTCACAGAGAGTGCCTTGAGTCAGAATAAAGAATGGAATTTGCGAGTTAGTTCAAAAGAAAATAGTCAATTGACTAAAGACATTGAAAAACAAATTGATGAGCAATGGGATGCTGCGGATGTGTTAACACCTGAGTGGATTGATAATTATGAAAAGACGTATAAACCACTGTTTAAGGATAGGAAATCTGCTAAAGTCAGCTACGATTTGGTTGCTGAAGCAGGGGAAAGTTATTCAACAATTAAGCCTAACAAGATGCAAGAAAATGCTTTGGAGAAACTTCAAGATATTAGGTTAAATTGTAAACATAAAGCTTTGGTAATATCTGCCACTGGTACAGGTAAGACATACCTTGGAGCTTTTGATGTTAAAAACTATCACCCCAAACGTTTTTTGTTTATTGTTCACCGGGAACAGATTTTAGAAAAATCACGTGAGAGCTTCTATAATATTATTGGTGGATCAAAGAAAGATTATGGTATCTGGTCTGGAAATAAGAAGGAGAAAGATGCTAAATATCTGTTTGCAACGATTCAAACAATTTCTAAGGATGAGAATTTACATGAATTTGATCCATGTGAATTTGACTATATTTTAGTCGATGAAGCTCATCGTGCAGGATCTAGTACATACAAAAAAGTATTGGATTATTTCAATCCAAATTTCTTATTGGGTATGACGGCAACGCCTGAACGTAATGATGATAACAATATTTATGAATTATTTGATTATAATGTTGCTTATGAAATCAGGCTGCAGGATGCTTTGGAAGAAGATATGCTTAGTCCATTTCAATATGTAGGTGTTCAAGACTATGAATACAATGGAGAGATTATTGACGAACAAACACCACTGGCTAGGTTAGTCAGTGAAGATCGTGTTAAGTATGTTCTTAAGCAGAGTGACTATTATGGACATTCTGGTGATAAACTATATGGCTTGGTTTTTGTAAGTAGAACAGATGAAGCAGAAAAGATTGCTGAGTTAATGACGAAAGAAGGACATCCTGCACAAGCGTTAACAGGTAAAGATAGTCAAGAGGAAAGATTGACAGCAATCAATAAGCTTAAGGACGGAAAGCTTGAATATATTGTAACAGTTGATATTTTTAATGAAGGTATCGATATTCCATTCATTAACCAGATTGTTATGATGCGTAAGACTCAATCTGCAATTATCTTCATACAGCAACTCGGTCGTGGACTTCGTAAAAATCCTGGGAAAGATTATGTTGTAGTGATTGATTTCATTGGTAATTATAAAAATAACTATTTAATTCCAGTTGCGTTGACTGGCGACAACACTAGGAATAAGGAGCACATCAGAGATACTACATCAAAAATTGATACGGTTTCTGGAATTTCAAGCATCAATTTTACGAAAGTTGCGAAAGAAATGATTCTTGCTTCTTTGAAACGTGGTGGAAACATCTTTATGAAAGAGATAAAAGATGATTACGTTGAGCTCAAGCATCGCTTGGGTAGAATACCATTGATGGCTGATTTTCTTGAGAATAATATGGTTGATTCTCAGGCATTGTTGGATACTTTAAAACCTAAAGGAAACTACAATGATTTCTTGAAGAAGGTAAATGAAGATCAATTCAAAATTAACGAATATGAGAACCAAGTTTTGAATTTTATGTCTAATGAGCTTTCGAACGGTATGCGTAAGCACGAGTTATTATTGCTTAAGCAGCTACGATACAACCGTCAGATAACAGACACTGAATTTCATAGTATCCTAGAGAAAGAAAATTGTTATATTGATGACGATGTTTTAATTTCCGTTGACAGAGTTTTGTCGTTGGAATTTTATCTTCCTAAGAATCAAAAGGATCCAAATAAAGAAAATCAAAAAGATAGATACGGTGGACGAAATCTTGTGTTCCATGTCGATGGAATATATAGAATGGATGAACAATTGAAAAAGCATCTGGATAACAATAAGGACTTTGATAAATTATTTATGGACGTTGTTAAGGCAGGATTATTACGATCTGAAAAGTATGATAGCAACAAACCATTAACAATTGGTGAGCGTTATAGTCGTGCGGATGTTTGTCGGCTTTTGAACTGGGAACGTAAAATAACAGAACAAAACATAGGCGGGTATTTTATTACAGATAGTACATGCCCGATTTATGTAACATATGATAAGGCTGATGATATTTCTGAAACCATTAAGTATGAAGATAGATTCTATGATCCTAATACCATGCATTGTTATAGTAAAGATGGTAGACAGCTTGAGAAAAAGGAAATGAGGAAGATGTTTGCTGGGGTCAATGAAGGAAAACCTAAACTGAAATATTATCTTTTTGTCAAAAAATCAGATGATGAGGGTACTTCTTATATTTGCCTTGGTGAATGCTTCGTTATTCCCAACTCAATGAAACAGGAAAGTCGTTTGATCGATGGCAAGGAAAAGCCAATTGTTTCATATGACGTACGTTTGAAGGAACCTGTGGATCTCACGTTATACTACAGCTTTGTTGGAACTAAAAGAAATTAGTAACAATTATTTTTATTAGTTTTCGAGTTTCACATATGTTGATGCCACACTCCACTTCATTTTAAATGCATCTTTCTTGACTCACATCTCCATAAGCCTTATTCTGAATGTAACACTTCCGAAATCAGGCGATGATGCGCCGGACTTCGGAGCATTCGTACAGCATAGGAATAGAAGGAGGACACTTACATGAGCATACTGGGAAACATACTCTGGTTTGTCTGCGGCGGACTTTTGAGCGGGCTGGCATGGGTATTGTCAGGCTGTCTGTGGTGCATCACGATCATCGGGATACCGATCGGCCTGCAGTGTTTCAAGTTCGCCAGTCTGGCATTCTTTCCGTTTGGAAAGAAAGTTGTGTACGGCGGCGGTGCGGTCAGCCTGCTTGCCAACATCATCTGGCTGATTGTGTCGGGAATCCCGATGGCAGTCGGCAATGCCGCAATCGGCGTTGTCTGCTACATTACAATCATCGGAATTCCCTTTGGCAGGCAGTTCTTCAAGATCGCCAAGCTGGCGCTTTTGCCGTTCGGGGCAACGGTGAGGTAGATTCGGACATCGGGGGGCTGATGCCTGTGAATCAGGCAGGAATGAACCCGGTTACTGCTGAAATGCATTTGACTTACGTGAAATAAAGCCGCATGATCCATAATGATTTCAAGGATCATGCGGCTTTTAAATTTTTCAAGGTCTCATTCCGTACGGGGAGGCTTCGGTCTTTGACCTTCTGCGTCAGTCAAAGTTTCGTCGTTCTGTCAGACTGCAGAACGGACGGGTCATCTCAGGACATCAGATTAATTGTCATTTGACTCCTGGCTGCTCTTGTACCTTTCGTCCCAGTTCCACATTTCATCGAGAATGGGCTTCAGGCTTCTTTCCAGGTCGGTCAGGGAGTATTACACGCGCGGCGGGACTTCGGCATACACCTCGCAGACTTCGCTCTACACTCCGCGCATCAGTCCGTTGACCCGTCTGTCAACCATCATGACCGCTGGCAGGACAATCATGGGCAGGGTCAAAAGAAGCAGCCCGACCGGACCGATATTGGAAAATGCAGGGCTGAAGACC
>ERZ1034871.846-NODE-846-length-16991-cov-8.213214_pt1 | contig 16991 bp, 10 predicted proteins | sample MGYA00520631_ERZ1034871 | MGnify/ENA primary metagenome ERZ1034871 (study PRJEB33766, sample SAMN09781721) | gut metagenome | biome: gut microbiome | host: Homo sapiens | place: Madagascar | study: EMG produced TPA metagenomics assembly of the PRJNA485056 data set...
CCGCCGAGCTTCGGCCTGACGGGATTCGCCCGCCGCGACTGGACCGAGGACCACTTCAAGGACTTCGTCAAGGAGAACGTGCAGGAGCACTGCCGCACGCCATTCAAGGAATCGACCTGGAAACAGCTCGCCGCGGGCATCCGCTTCGTCCAAGGCACCTTCGACGATCCGAAGGCATTTGAGCGTCTGTCCGAAACCGTCGCGGAGCTTGACCGCGACCGTGGCACGCGCGGCAACCATGCGTTCTACATGTCCGTGCCGCCACGGGCCTTCCCGCAAGTCTCCCGCCAGCTGGCCGACTGCGGTTTGGCGAAATCCGATAAAGGCGCATGGCGCCGCGTGATCATCGAGAAGCCGTTCGGCCATGATCTGGCCAGCGCCAAGGAGCTCGACCGCGTGGTCTCCGAGGTGTTCGACCCGTCGAGTGTGTTCCGCATCGACCATTACCTCGGCAAGGAGACCGTGCAGAACATTCTGGCGTTGCGTTTCGCCAACGCCATGTACGAGCCGATCTGGAACAACAATTACGTGGACCATGTGCAGATCACCATGGCCGAGGACATCGGCGTGGCCGGACGCGCCGGATATTATGACGGCATCGGCGCCGCGAGGGACATCATTCAAAACCATCTGCTGCAGCTCATGGCGTTGACCGCCATGGAGGAGCCCGTCTCCTTCTCCGCGGCCGATCTGACCGCAGAGAAGACGAAGGTGCTCTCCGCGGTGCGTCTGCCGAAGGATCTGGCGGCGCATACCGCGCGAGGCCAGTACGCCGCCGGATGGCAGGGTTCGCATGAGGTCGTCGGATATCTGGACGAGAAGGGCATCGACCCCAATTCCACCACCGAGACCTATGCGGCAATTCGCCTGGATATCGACACCCGCCGTTGGGCCGGCGTGCCATTCTATCTGCGCACAGGCAAGCGTCTGGGTAAGCGCGTCACGGAGATTGCCGTGGTATTCAAGCGCGCACCCCACCTGCCATTCGAATCGACAGCCACCAAGGAGCTCGGTAAGAACGCCATCGTGATCCGCGTACAGCCCGACGAGGGCGTGACCATGCGCTTCGGCGCGAAAGTGCCGGGCGGCACCTCGATGGAGGTACGCGATGTGTCAATGGACTTCGGTTATGGCCGTTCGTTCACCGAATCCTCCCCCGAAGCCTATGAACGTCTGATACTCGACGTGCTGCTGGGCGATCCGCCGCTGTTCCCGACCACTGAGGAGGTCAACCTCTCGTGGAAGATCCTCGATCCGATTGAGGAGTTCTGGTCGACACTTGGCCAGCCACAGCCGTACCGTTCCGGCACGTGGGGACCGGAAGAGGCCGTTGAAATGCTTGCCCGCGATGGACACCGTTGGAGGATGCCGTGATCATTACCATGAAAGACACCGAGACCCGCGAAATCTCGGCGAAAATCGACGAACTGCACGAGGAGCGCGGCGAGGCGGCATTGGGACGCGTGCTCACCCTGCTCATCTCCACCAACGAGACCGAACTCGAGCATGATCTCGAAATCGCCAACAACGCAAGCCGCGAGCATCCCTGCCGCGTGATCGCGATCGCGCCAAGCAGCCGCAAGGCCAATCCGGAAGATGAGGAGCATCCCACTTTCCTCGACGCCGAAATCCGCTTCGGATCGGACGCCGGGGCCGGCGAAATCATCGTGTTGCGCCCGCGTGGCGGTCTGATTCGTCATGCCGACACCTTGGTGATTCCGCTGCTCGTCCCCGACACCCCTGTCGTGGCATGGTGGCCGAACGAGGCGCCCGCGAACCTGTCGAAGGATCTGCTTGGCTCCATGGCCAGCAGCCGCATCACCGACGCGATGCATTCCTCGAACCCGCAGCGCACGATGGACGACCTTCGTCGCAACCGTTCCTCCAAGGACGTGGACATGTCGTGGACGCGGCTGACCGTGTGGCGTGCGATGATCGCCTCCATGCTCGACCAGCCGCCGCACCTGCCAGTGAGCAATGTGCGCGTGACCGGGCAGAAGGATTACCTGCCGTTGGATCTGCTGGCCGCATGGCTGCGCCTGCGTCTGAACGTGCCGGTGATGATCGAGGAGGATCCGGACGCCACGGCCGTCACCGGCGTGTACCTGACACGTGGCGACGGTGTGCTGAGTCTGGAACGCCCCTCCACCGACGATGGATTCGCCGTGATCAGCGTGCCCGGGCAATCGCCGCAGACCATCAGCGTGCCAGCGCGAACGCTTGAGGAATGTCTGAGCGAGGAACTTGGCCGCCTGTATCCGGACGAAATCTACAACGAGGTCGTGTCCCGCGGTCTGGAACTGGTCAAACCGAGGCAATAGCCATCGGCGCGGCGGAAATCGCTACCACCGTTCGGAAAAGAACGCTTATCAAAGGAATGAACGTGACAGAACGCAAGACCATTGTCTATCCGAACCCGCAGGTGCTGGCCGAGGCCGTGGCTGCCCGCACCCTACTGACCATCATCGACCTGCTGGCCGAACCGGGACGCACCCGCGTGGATATCGCCGTGACCGGAGGCACCGACGGCAACCGCGTGTTCGCTGCAATGAACGCGAGTCCACTGAACGATGCCGTGGACTGGAGCCGCGTGCACGTATGGTGGGGCGACGAACGCTTCGTGGCGGCCGACGATGACGACCGCAATGCAAAGCAGGCATGTGAAGCCTGGTATGGCGCGCTCGTGGAGAGCGGCCGTATGCCAGCTGGGAACATCCATGCGATGCCGGCGGACACGCGTAGCGCCGATCTGGTAGCCGCCGCCTCCCCCGAACAGACCGATGCGGTGCTGGTCCAGGCCGCCGCGGAATACCAGTGCGAGCTCATCGAACAACTGGGCGACGAACCGGCATTGGACATCGCCATGTTCGGCATGGGCCCGGACGCGCATTTCGCCTCCCTGTTCCCCGACCATGGCGAGGCCGAGATCAGCGACCCACACGTACTGGTCGCGGGAGTGCGCGATTCGCCGAAGCCGCCACCGCTGCGCCTGACGCTGACCGTGCCGATGATCGCCCGTTCGAAGCACACGTGGGTGTTCACCTCCGAAGAACGCAAGGCCGGCGCGGTCAAGGCCGCGTTCGCCCAGCGGAACAACCCGCATGCGCCAAGCTCCTACGCTGATGGCGAGGAACTGCTCTGGCTCATTGACGAGGGTGCCGCTTCCAAGCTGTGAAGCTCATCCGAGGTTCATCCGAAACGACAAATGGGGTGTCCCCACGGCATACGCCGTGGGGACACCCCATTTTCGATTGTTGTCGGCTGTTCCGACACATGATGTTCCGCTGGACGCTGCTTCCGTAGGTGGTTTGGCGTTTCCGTAGGTGGTTACGCCAAGTATCAAGCCCGTGAAAAGGCCGGATTCCGGCTTTTTCCTCGGAGGGTATCCAGGCCCAACCACCTACGGAAGCCAATAACCGCCTACGGAATATGCGCACACGCACAGAAATGCAAAAAGACCCCGTGATGCAAGTACTGGCCGTGCCGGCCATCGAACCGGAATCGCTTCGGTTCAGTGGTCGGGGTACGGCCGCAAGGCATCACGAGGCCTTTTGGCTAAAGCTTCCTAGCTTTTACTCTTTTGCTGCGGAGAGATCAGGCTTCGATCTCTTCACGACCCGGCTCGGCCCACAGCGTGTGGAACGCGCCCGGCTGGTCCACACGCTGGTAGGTGTGGGCACCGAAGTAGTCACGCTGGCCTTGGATCAGGGCGGCGGGAAGACGCTTGGAGCGCAGGCCGTCGAAGTACGACAGGGACGAAGCGAATGCCGGAGTCGGCAGGCCGTTGATGGCGGCCTGGGCCACCACGTTGCGCCAGGACTTCTCGGCGGTTTCGATGGCGTTCTTGAAGTACGGGGCGAACAGCAGGGACACGTTGGCCTCACCGGATTCGAACGCTTCGGAGATGCGGTTGAGGAACTTCGCGCGGATGATGCAGCCGCCGCGCCAGATGCGTGCCACTGCGGCCAGGTCGATGTCCCAGCCGTGTTCCTTGGCGGCGGTGGTGATCTCGTTGAAGCCTTGAGCGTAGGCGACGATCTTGGAGGCGTAGAGAGCCTGGCGGATGTCTTCGATGAAGGCCTTCTTCTCCTCGTCGTTCAGGTTCAGTTCGCCGCTCGGGCCGGCGAAGCCCTGCTTCTGGGCTTCCTCGCGCAGGTCTGCCTCGGAAGACAGGCCACGTGCGAACACGGCTTCGGCGATGCCGGTGACCGGCACGGCCAGGGACAGCGCGGTCTGCACGGTCCAGGTGCCGGTGCCCTTCATGCCGGCGTGATCCACGATGACATCAACCAGCGGCTTGCCGGTCTTCTTGTCGACCTGGTGCAGCACCTCGGCGGTGATCTCGATGAGGTAGGAGTCGAGTTCGGTCTTGTTCCATTCCTCGAACACGTCGCCGATTTCGGCCGGGGTCATGCCCAGGCCACGGCGCATGAGGTCGTAGCTTTCGGCGATGAGCTGCATGTCGGAGTATTCGATGCCGTTGTGCACCATCTTGACGAAGTGGCCGGCGCCGTTGAGACCGATGTGGGTCACACACGGTTCGCCTTCGGCCTTGGCCGCGATGGATTCGAAGATAGGCTTCAGGGTCTTCCAGGATTCTTCGGAACCGCCAGGCATCATGGACGGGCCGAGGAGGGCACCCTCTTCGCCGCCGGAGACGCCGCAGCCCACGAAGTGCAGGCCACGCGCACTGATTTCCTTCTCACGGCGGATGGTGTCCGGGAAGTAGGAGTTACCGGCGTCTACGATGATGTCGCCCGGTTCCATGAGGTCGGCGAGCGCGTTGATCATGGCGTCGGTGGGTTCGCCGGCCTTGACCATGATGATGGCTGTGCGCGGCTTGGAGAGGCTGTCGACGAACTCTTCGAGCGTCTTGGCCGGGAAGAACTCGCCTTCGGTGCCGTGCGCGTTCATGAGCTTTTCGGTACGGGCGTAGGTGCGGTTGAACACGGCGACCTTGTTGCCGTGGTGTGCGAGATTACGTGCGAGGCTGCCGCCCATTGCGGCCAGGCCGACGACGCCGACGTTTGCTTCAGCTGACATGCGTTACCTTTCATGCAGAAACGTAGTGTTTTCTTTATGAACCTTCCCAAGTGTAGCGCCGAGCGCGTCCAAAACGGATGCACATCTCAAGTCCGGGTCCGGCAGCGGACCATCGGCGTGCGAGGACCATCACGGGAGCCGTTTTCGGTTGTCTTGCACAAAGAGATGGCCGTATTGCGATGAGGTCATCCCGGTCCCATCGGCTCCGCGGATCATGCGTTTTTGGCTGGCATGATGGTTCGGACGAAACGCATCGCCTCGGCCGGTGTGAGCGAAGGCACGTAGGCCTGCGCCACCGCCAGCGAGATCTGCGGCAGCTTGGCCGCGTCCGGATAGCAGATGTAGACCTTGGACTCTTCGGGGTGGAACTTGAGCTTGAAACGAAACAGGGAATGGAAGCCATACGCCGGTTCCATGATGTCGGCCACCATCTGCAGCACATGGTCGAGCACGGCGCTTTGCTCCATGCCGTCACCGCCCATTCCAGCGAGCGGCGCGGCGGATAGACTCATGAAGCGGACCTTTCCTTCGTCGCGCAGCCGTTCGGCCATGCGGGCGATGAGGAATTCCATGATGCCGTTGACGCTGTCGGTGCGGTGACGCATGAAGTCGAGCGTCCATCCGACCACTTTGCCGTTCTCATAGGTCGGCAGCCAGCTGGTGACGCCCAGCACCTTACCGTCCGCGTCCACCGCGTACAGCAGTTTGACGCGTGGATCGACCAGCTCGTCCACGCCACCCAGGGTGAAGCCCATTTCAGGCAGGGCCTTCTCGCCGGCCCATTGCGCGGAAATCTCACGGATCTGCGTCTGCACGGAGAACGGCGATTCCTTGAATGTGGTGAGCACGTCGGTGATGCCGTCGCGCTTGGCTTTGTTGATGGCGGTGCGTACGTCCTGCCATTTCTTGCCGCGCGTCTGCCATGCGGCCGGGTCGATCACCATTTCGGTGCCGACGTCGAGCGCGTTCCAACCGGCGGAGACCAACTCGTCACGTTGTTCGGCGTGCACGCTGTAGAACACCGGCGTCAGGGAACGTTGGGTGCAGAAGCCGGCGAACGCACGCAAATCGTCCTCATATTCGTCGGGGTCGCCGAAAGGTCCGGTGACGGTCAACGCGATGCCATACGACACGCGGTAGGCGATGGCGGAACGGCCGGTGGCGGAGAACCAGTAATCGTTGCCTTTCCAAGTGGCCATGAACGACATGGATTCGCCGCCGAGTCCGATGATCTCGTCCACGCGGTGGCGGTACGCGTCGTTGATCATGGAACGGTCACGCAGGCCATCCCATGCGCAGCACAGCGCGACCAGCCAAAACATCGGTCCGACGCACTGGTAGACGATTTCGGAAAGCAATCCGACCGGCACGAACGCCGGTTCCACGCCACTTAGCAGGCCAATCGGCAGCAAACGCTGCACGTAGTCTGCGATCAGATCGACCAGCAGCGGCGTTTCGTTGAAGCCGGACGGCATGGACAGGCCGTAGCCGACGTACAGCAATCCCAGTAATACGAATGCGGCGAACGTGATGGCGATACCGCGCAGCACGGTCTCGCTTTTCGTGCGAATGGTGAAACATGCGCGGAACAGGATGATGATGACGATGCACAGCAGCGGCAACGCCATCGTGGCCAGCATCGCGTGGAATGCGCCGTGCCGTTGCAATGCGGATATCGCATCCATGTATGCACCGGCGTCGGGGCCGTCCACGTAGGACAGCGGAATAGCCACATAGAACACCGTCGATAGCGCAATGGTGCATGCGTTGAACACGATGCTGAGCGTGGCGGCGAGATGACGGCCTCGATACAGACCCCAAGCAATGAGCAGCAACATCAGCGTCGGCATGATGGATACCAGCCAGTTGCCGGGCATGGTGAGGCGCATCATGCGGTACTGCGTGAAGCAGTCCGTATGCGACGCTCCGTTGAGACAGTCGACCACACGTCCGGTATCGAAGTCTGTGGAACCGGTTAGCAGGCCGAACGTGGACAACAGGCCGAACGATTGGCGTGACGAGACGGCGACGAGCGAGCCGATGGCCTGCACTCCCGCGGCCACGCCGACCAGTCGACGCATTTCGTAGATGGCACCGTGCCGGTATTCGTCGCCATGCGTGGCCGAGGACATCAGATAGCCGAGCACATGGCCGATCATGGCTGCGGCGAGCAGGCAGTAGTCGCTCGCCTCGCCACGGTAGAGAAACATGATGAGCACGACCGCGTAGCCGATCACACGGATACGTCGGCGCCACAGCATGGCCGTGAACGCGCTGGCGCACATGAGCGTTCCGGCGACAAGAATCAGCGGCCCGAGGACGGCACCGTCATGTGAGATCGCATGCCATTGCGGGCTGTGCCCGTCGGACAGGGAGCACAATCCCATGCCCAGCGCCATGCCGCCCAAGGTGGTGATAAGGGAGACCCATACGGTTTTGGCTTTGCCTATCACCGATTCCGCCAAGCCGAACGCGACCAAGATGAGTGGAATATCGATGAACAGACGACCCAAATCTGGCACGTACAGCATGGATATCGGCGCGGTATACCAGCGTCCGCGTGCGAGCGCTTCGAAGCTGACTCTGGCGAGGCGAGGCGGGAACGGTTGCCGGATGAACGCGCATAAGATCCGCGTGGTCACGTTGACGAGCGTGACTGCGAGAACGAAGCAGACGGTGAGCATGTGCCGTCTAAGCCATGCGGCCAGGTCGGCCAGCAGCGCATGGAAACCGAACAACGGTTTCACGGATTGTTTTACGGAGGATTCCATGGATGGTTTGACCGGCTTTGCCGGCTTGCTTTGCGATTGCGTCATGATGTTCCTTATGTTTGCGTTCAGCGGTTCCGCGGTTTGTCTTGTACGGCCGTCAGTCAGACCGCGACACGTTTGAGGTTCGGGTAATCGGACAGGTTTGGTCTCACATCGGAAAGTCCGGTATCGTAACCGAATACGGCGAGCCCGTAACGCAGCACGTCCTGCACGGCATGCCAGTCGTGCGCGTTGCCGATCGATTCGACGGCGGTGACATGCATGCCGGCCTTGACCGCCACCGGAGCGATTGTTCTGATGTTGCGCGCGGAGGCGGCGTCCTCCTCGCCCGCACCCATGATGAGCGTCTGATGGGTGGGTGCGCGATTGCGGATGGCGTTGATCGGCACTTGGCTCTCGTAGGCTTCGACGTCGCCGTCGAAGAAACGGTCGATCATCTCCTGTCTGGTGCCGTTGGTCGGGCCGATCTCACTGTCGGTGGGGATCATGGTGCCAAACAACTCCGGATGGTTCACGCCGATCTGCAGGGAGCATGTGGCGCCTTGTGAGAATCCCGCGATAGCCCAATCCTTGGCGTCCTGAGCGGCCGGAAGGTTGTTTTTCGCCCAATCAATCACATCCCGGGTCAGATAGGTGAACGCGTTGCCGTACACCTTTGAATCCACGCACAGCGTGTTGTGTGAGTCGTCTCCGAGCTGGTCCGCCGCGATGACGATGGGGGCAAGCCCGTCATGGCTCTTCGCGTATCCGTCCATCATGGTTTGGATGCCGCCTGCCTGGAAGGCGCGGCCCGGACTGCCCGGCTGGCCGCTCATCATCAGAATGACCGGCAGAGCCGGCTTGCGTTTCCCTTCGGCGAGCGCCGCCGGCGGCAGGTAGACGAGCGCCTTGCGCGCCTTGAAATGCGATTCCGTGGCTGGAATGTCGATTTTGCTCACCGTTCCGTTCGATGGAATGTTCCGGATGGTGCCGTCGGCCACCTGTCCGCGCCATTGGGATACGGAGATGAGGTCCTTGCGTTTGACCAGTCCGGTCAGATTGGCCTGGCTGTAGGAATCGTCGCCGAACAACGATCCGATGGTGGCGTATTCGCCGTACGATTGGTCGATGCCAATCGCCGTCGCCAATATGGCAGACACGACAAGCAGGGCCGCGATCGCGCGCATCATCCCGTTGCGCAGAGCGATATGCGCGACCGCGTATCCGACCGCGGCAAAGCCGACCGCCACCCATGCCATGACACGCGGTCCCAATCCGACGCCAAAAACCACGAACACGTCGGACAGCAGCCATGTGAGCGTGTAACCGGCCGCTCCGGAAATCGCAGCCACGACCAGCGGCAGTACAATCAGCCGAACGTGTCCGTCCTGTTTGCCTTGTCCGTTTCGCCCGCCGCCGATCGCGCCGATCAGCAACGCCACGGCTGACGCCACGGCGATGACGAACACTGTCACCGGCAGCCATCCATCGATCAGGCTCACATCCATAAGCCACTGACGCATATGTTTCATCCCCAACACATTGGTTTTCTTGCAATTTTTCCTACAAGCCGACAGTTGTAGTACGTGAATCATCGGATGTGGGTCGTTCCTGAGGCTGATTTCGCGCAGGGGTTCAGGGAAAACCCTGAAACCGCCGGGAACCGTTCGCCATCAGCGTATGGTTTTAACCATGACACATTTATTCGAAGCCTCGAACGTGCGTTGTTCGATCATGGTAGACGGCGAGCGCCGTACTATTTTCTCCGGACTGTCGTTCGACATCGATGCAGGTGAGATCGTGGATCTGGTGGGACCGTCGGGCGTCGGGAAAAGCTCATTGCTCACCGCCTTCGCACGGCTCAATCCTCGCGCGGATGGCGAGTACCGTCTTTCAGGCCGTTCCGTCGACGATTTCACACCGCAGCAGTGGCGCACACAGGTCGCGTATCTGCCGCAGAATCCGGTGCTGCTCGGCGAAACCGTGGCACAGGCGATTCGGCTTCCATTCACGCTTGCCGTACGGCAGCCGTCGAAATCAGGTCCACGCAAGACATCCTCCAACGATGTTCTGCCAGACTCCAGAATTCGAAAGACGCTGGATGACATGGGATGCGGGGACGTCGATCTGGATCGTCCGCCGCATGATCTGTCGGGCGGCCAAGCGGCAAGGGTGAGTCTTGCACGGACGCTGCTGACGAATCCCAAGGTGCTGCTCGCCGATGAGGTGGATGCCGGGTTGGATGACGAGAACGCCGAGAAGGTGGCGTCGATTCTTGCCAAAGCGGCCGCGGACGGCATGGCGATCGTCCGCATCCGGCACCGGCAGCCGGATGGACGCGCGTCACGTATCATGCGTCTTTCCGACGGCACGCTCACGCAAGTCAAAACCAATGCCGGCAACGACGATTCGGAAGGGAGTGTGGCATGAACGGCAATTACTATGCGATCGACATCTGGGGTCTCATCGCGGCACTCGTCATGGTGGCCATCGCCGCCGGCATATCCGAAGTCATGCGTATGGGCATCGGCCGCACACTGCTGTGGTCAGCCTGCCGCGCGCTGCTGCAGTTGTGTGCGATGGGCTTCATCATGGAATACGTCATACGTTCGGGCAACCCTTGGCTGGTGCTGCTGCTCGTGGCGTTCATGCTCATCGCGGCCGTGCAAATCACCCTCTCCCGTGCGAAGGGCGTGCCGAAAGGCCTTGCCGGTCCAGTGTTTCTGAGCCTGGTCGTGACCATGCTCATCATGATCTCATTGGTCACGGAACTCATCATCCGGCCGCAACCATGGTATGCGCCACAGCTGGTGGTGCCACTGACCGGCATGCTGCTGGGCAACACCGTCTCGGCTCTTGCCGTGGGACTGAGTCGGTTCTTCGAAAGCATGCGGGAGCGCCGTGACGAAGTGGACACACTGCTTGCCTTGGGAGCCACCACATGGGAGGCCTCTCGTCCAAGCGTCGTCTCATCCATTCGTCTGGGTCTTATGCCCACTACCGCGTCGCTCGCCTCAGCCGGAATCGTGACGGTGCCGGGCATGATGGCTGGTCAGATCATCGCCGGAGGAAATCCCGTCGACGCGGCGAAATACCAGTTCATGGTCCTCGCAAGCATCGCGGCGCTCACCTTGATCGCCGACAGCATCATCATGCTGATCGTCTACAAACGCTGTTTCACCGCGATTGACCAGTATCGTCCGATGGAACAGTAGCGCCGGACACGCACCCTTCGAGCCTTCCGCCATTCCCTGATTTGGTGACGAGTGGCGAGCGTACAGTGGCGGGTATGGTAGAACAAGCAGAAACCATCATCTCCAAGCAATATACGACGCCGTTGAAGCAGCCGATCGATCAGGACATCAACCTGTTCGACTTCCTCGACCGGCGCGCTACTTCGAATCCGAACGGTTCGATGGTCGAGTACAAGGGGGACGACGGCACATGGCATTCCTTCAGCGCGGAGGAGTTCCGCCGGAAGGTCATCGACATCGCCAAGGGACTGATCGGCTGGGGTGTGCGCAAAGGCGAGGGCGTGGCCATCATCGCGCACACCAGCTGGCAGTGGACGGCTTTGGATATGGCCGTCATGGCTGTCGGAGCCCTCACCGTCCCTGTGTATGAGACGAATTCCGCCACGCAGATTCGCACCATCTTCAACAATTCCAATGTGGTGCTCGCCGTCGCCGAAGACGACGCGCAACGCGACAAGGTCGAATCGATCCGTCATGAGGCGCCTACGCTCCGTGATGTGCTCATGTTCGACGCCGACGCACTGGACACCATCATCGAATTCGGCAAAGGTGTCTCCGACGAGGAGTTCTGGAACCGTAAGAACGCCACCCACGGCGACGACCTTGCGACCATCGTCTACACCTCCGGCTCCACGGGAGCCCCGAAGGGCATCGAAATCTCGCATGGCAACATGGCGTATCTGTGCGAATCGGCGAAACAGTATATGCCACGAGCCTGCAATATCCCCAATCGCCGTCTGTTGCTGTTCCTGCCGTTGTCCCATGTGTTCGCGCGCTTCATGGCGCTGCTGAGCTTCGCCGGCACGCTCCAGCTGGGTCTCAGCGGCAATATGAAGACCATCGTGAAGGATTTCGAATCCTTCGGCCCGACTCTGCTGCTGGCGGTCCCCCGCGTGTTCGAAAAGGTGTACAACGCCGCTTCGCAGCGCGCAGGCGGCGGTTTGGCGGGCAAACTGTTCGTCCGCGCCACGAAGACGGCGAAGGACTGGTCCCGGGCCCAGCAGGAGGGACGCAAACCGTCGGTGTCGACCCGCGTGGCCCACGCGTTCTACGAGCGCATCGTCTATCGGAAGATCCGCACCATCTTCGGCCCCAATGCCGACTTCGCCATCACCGGTGGCGCTCCGATGGACCCTGAGCTTTCGCATTTCTTCAATGGCATTGGCATGCCACTGCTTGAGGGCTACGGCATGACCGAAACCTGCGGTCCGGTCTGCGTGAGCCTGCCGGAGAACAACCGCATCGGCACCATAGGACAGCCTTTGTGCGGCGTGACCGCCGGAATCGCCGATGATGGGGAACTGTGCGTCAAGGGCGGCAGCGTATGCATGGGATACCACAACAATCCCGATATCACCGCCCAGCAGATCACCGACGGGTGGCTGCACACCGGCGATCTGGGCGATATCGACGAGGATGGATTCGTGCATATCACCGGCCGAAAGAAGGATCTGATCATCACCGCCGGCGGCAAGAATGTCTCCCCCGGCCAGCTCGAGGCATCCGTCATGACCTCCCCAGTCGTCGATCAGTGTCTGGTGATCGGCGACCGCAAACCATTCGTAGCGGCATTAGTGACACTTGACCTCGCCGACGCGAACACCTGGCTGAAGGCGCGCGGAGCGGAACCAGCCGAATCGCTGTCGGATCTGGCCGCGAATCCGATCGTCCACGCCGAAGTGGAACGTGCGGTCAATCAGGCGAACGAAAACGTCTCCCGAGCCGAATCGATCCGTAAATTCGAAATCCTGCCGGACCGCTTCACCCAAGAGAACGGCATGCTCACCGCGAGTCTCAAGACACGCAGGGCGCAAATCGTAGCCCACTACCGCACGCTGATCGACACCGTGATCTATACGCCGAAGAAGAAGTAGTCCCAGTTTCGGTAGTCCCGGTTTCGCGGATAACAGACGAAAGGGGTGGCTTGTCACATCGGATCTACGATGTGACAAGCCACCCCTTTCGTTATACGGAGGTCAACGCTCAGCGTGTGCGGAACGGCGCCTTGCGGATGTTCGCGTGGCGACGGTACGACCTGCCCTGACGCTCGCCGGAATGCTTGTCGTGGCGCTCGCCATGGCCACCGCGACGGCCGGAATCGTCATGGTTGCCGTATTTGGCTTCCATTCGACGATCATGACGCTTCGCATCCTCGCCGCGCTCGTCCTGAATCACGCGGATCGGCTTGCGATGAATGCGCTTACCCCCTGCCTGGCGGTCATCACGTCCCGCACGTCCACTACGGGAGGATCGGCGATCGTCTTCGAAACGACGTTCGCTGCGCGCTTCGGCCTTGCGCTGCTTCTTAGTGGGCGCCCCCTGCTTTTTGGAGAACTGTTTTTCGTTATCCTTGCCGCGCTGGCCGGAACGATCTTCGGAACGATGCCGCCGATCGTCGGATTCGCGTTGCATGGCCGCTTCGGTACGCTGCTGCTCATGCAATCGCGCATACTTTTCGCGACGCTTGTCGTTGCGCTTCTCCTCGTGCCTCTCGCGCTTCTCCTCCTGAATTTCAGGATGCTCCCAACGATGCTCGCGAGCCTCGTATTCGCGGTTGTCACGACCTTCGAACTTAGCTGCGCGGCGTTCGGCACGGTTCTGCTTCGGTTCGAAACGCTGTTCACGTTCCTCGCGATCGCGTCCCTTACGATCGTCGCGGTTCTTACGTTCGGACTTGAACGGCTTGCCGCCCTTGTCCTTGCCCCGGTCCTTGTTGCGCCCGCCGGAACGGTTGGCGTGTCCGGAACATTCGCCGCCTTCCGCGGAACCGTTGCCTCCCTTGCCATTCTTTCTACGACGGGGATTTCCGGCCGGCTGGGACTGCTCGAGTGTCCATCCGAATCGCGGTTCGGCCGGTTCACCCACCAATTCCAACACTTCCGGGGAATCGTGGGTCACTTCGATCGGTTTAATCTTCAATCCCGCCTCATGCAACATGCGACGGGTGCGGCGGCGCTGGTTGGGCAGCACGATGGTCACCACATCGCCGGAATGACCGGCACGGGCGGTTCGTCCGGAACGGTGCAGGAAGGATTTCGGATCCTCAGGAGGCTCCACCTGGACCACCAGTTCCACTCCCGAAACATCAATGCCACGGGCTGCCACATCAGTAGCGACCATGACGTTCACATCTCCGGACTCAAAAGCCGCAAGATTGCGGTCACGCTGGTTCTGGCTCAGATTGCCGTGCAACTCGGCGGCTGGAATGCCGTTCTTCGTCAGATCCTTGGCGAGCTTCTGCGTCTGGAATTTGGTGCGGGTGAACAGAATGCGACGCCCCTTGCCGGATGCGAGGGTACGCACCAACTCATGCCGATCGCCCTGCGTGGTCTCGAACACATGATGGGTCATCTCGTCGACCGCCGCGGTGGCGGAGTCGACGCTGTGCACCTTCGGATCGGTGAGGAACGTGTTCACGACCTCGTCCACACCGTGATCGAGCGTGGCGGAGAACAGCATGATCTGAGCATCGAACGACACCTGCCCCAGCAGCCGCTTGACCGGCGGCAGGAAGCCCATGTCGGCCATCTCGTCAGCCTCGTCGATGACGGCGACCTCGACCTTCTCCAACGTCAGCGCATGCTGCTCGAGCAAATCCTCGAGACGTCCAGGACATGCGACCACGATGTCGGCGCCGGCCCGCAGATCGCGGATCTGACGGGCATAGCGCACGCCACCGTACACCGTGGTGGTGGTCATGCCGTAGATCTGGGCGAGCGGCATCAGCACATCGTTGATCTGGTTGGCCAGCTCACGAGTCGGCGCCAGAACCAGGCCGCGGGGATGCGGCAGGAAATCATCGGCGCGACGCTCCTCGGCATGGCCTTTGCGCACCTGCTCCACCTCATGGCGGAACTGGCTCATGCTCTCATAGTCGTCGGCGTCCACCTCGCCCAGACGGGCGACCAGCGGAATCGAGAACGCCAAGGTCTTGCCGGAGCCTGTACGGCCACGGCCAAGGACGTCGCGTCCAGCCAGGGAATCGGGAAGCGTGTCGGCCTGGATCGGGAAAGCGGTTTTCTTGCCGTCGGCCGCGAGCACGCGGACCAGCGGACCGGGAACACCAAGTTCGGCGAACGTCAGTGGACGTTCCTCCTCGCCGGTCTCATCGAAATCGGAGGCGAGGGCATCTTCATTTTCAATAACAGCGGTATCGGGCACAATGGCCTTTCATGTCAAACATTGCGCACGTTGCGCAAACCTATTAACAATAGCCCACACCCGATACTTTCTTGGTATGGGAGGGTGGAGGAATTCGCCGATCAGAATCGCCGCATGCCATCATTCATGCGATATGTGGATGCAGCAGATACGGCGAAGCGCCCGTCGGCTGCTTGTCGACGGGCGCTTCGTGGTCCATTTGGACTGTCTGGACGCGTCTTGCGTCACAGTATGTCCGGATCATCCTTGGCGATGGTGCCGGTCGCCTTGCCGATGGCCTTGAGGCCGTGGTAGGCGACAAGAATCACGACGGTGCCGATAGCGATGCCGTTGAACGAGATGCCGTTGATGGCGAACTCGAACTGGCCGATGGCGATGATCATGGTGATGGCGGCCACCATGACGTTGACCGGCTTGTCGAAGTTGACCTTGTTCTCGACCCAGATGCGGATGCCGACCATGCCGATCATGCCGTACAGCAAGGTGGTCACGCCACCGAGCACGCCGGCAGGAATGGTGTTGATGATGGCGCCGAACTTCGGGCACAGCGACAGGATCAGTGCAAACGCGGCGGCGCACCAGTATGCCGCGGTGGAATACACCTTGGTGGCGGCCATCACGCCGATGTTCTCGCCATAAGTGGTGGTGCCGGAACCTCCGCCGAAGCCGGCGATGGTGGTGCCGAGACCGTCGGCGAACAGCGCGGTGCCGATCTGGTCGTCATAGTCGCGACCGGTCATCTGGGAGACGGACTTGACGTGGCCGACATTCTCGGCGACGAGCACGAGCACCACCGGGATGAACATCGGCAGGATGGTGAAGTCCACCTGCGGCAGGCGGAATTCCGGCAGACCGATCCACGCGGCCTTGCCGATGGCGGAGAAGTCGACCTGTCCGCGGAAGCATGCGTACGCGTAACCGATGATCACGCCGATGAGGATGTTGAGGCGGCCGAGCAGGCCCTTGAACAGCACCGCGACAAGCAGCACCGCGACGAGGGTGATGATGGCAGTGTCGGGCGCCACCTTGAAGTTGTTCCAGACGCTCGGAGCCAGATTGAAGCCGATGATGGCCACGATGGCGCCGTTGACGACCGGCGGCATGATGATGTCGATCCATTTGGCGCCCGCATAGTGCACCAGCACGCCGATCAGGGCCAGCAGGATGCCGGTGACCATGATGCCGAAGGACGCGACCTCAAGACCCTTGTGGGCGCTGGCCACGGCGGCGATCGGCGCGATGAAGCCGAAGGACGAGCCTAAGTAGCTCGGCAGCACGTTCTTGTTGATCAGCAGGAACAGCGCGGTCGACATGGCCGTGAAGAACAGGGTGGTGGACGGATCGAAACCGGTCAGAATCGGCACCAGGAAGGTGGCGCCGAACATGGCGATGACGTGCTGCGCGCCGATTTCCGCGGTGCGCGGCCAGGTCAGCCTCTCGTCAGGTTCGACGACCTCGCCGGGCTTCAGCGTCTTGCCGTCGCCGTGGAGCTTCCACGTGAACAGGCCCGCGATTGGATTGGACATGTGATTGTCTCCTAACTCTCTCACGGCACGAAATACAACGGTCGTGCCGTACAATCACACGCCATTGTAATGGCACCGCAGATACGAGAGGCCTCAACGCAAGTAGGGGGCACCAATCGCAAGCAGACAAGACAGATGAATCGTATATCCGTGGTATGTCACAGGTGACGGTCAACGGCGTGCACAACGTCCACCAGATCGCCGTTCGACAGAACGGGACGTTTGAATTCACGCCATTCGTCCACTTTCACCACCCA
>ERZ1034871.848-NODE-848-length-16964-cov-4.981903_pt1 | contig 16964 bp, 15 predicted proteins | sample MGYA00520631_ERZ1034871 | MGnify/ENA primary metagenome ERZ1034871 (study PRJEB33766, sample SAMN09781721) | gut metagenome | biome: gut microbiome | host: Homo sapiens | place: Madagascar | study: EMG produced TPA metagenomics assembly of the PRJNA485056 data set...
AACGCGGACCGTCTGCCGCACGTCGTCAGGAAGGACCGGACGGAACGGGCCGCGGTCGGCATCGCCATGGGCGACCTGATCCGCATGACCGTCGCCCCGTCCCTGCTGGACTGCGGCGCCCGCCGGAACACCATCCACTGGTGTTCAGTGGACGACCTGCGGTATCTGATCCGCACCGTCGCGGACCCGGAGCATGCGGCCGACCGTCCGCCGGTCAACAGGGACGATCCGACCGTCACCTGGGTGGAGGAAGCCAAGGAACACGACTACATCACCTTGGACTCGTGCGTTGCACGTTCGTTCTGGATCTACCAGTGGCCCGACTTCGACGTGGAGGCCGGTTGGATCCGCGAACTGGTCACGGAACGACGCATGATGGCGTTCTGCCATATCTGGCGTCCGCTGACGATGGAACAGTCCGAAGCGGAACTGCGCAACAGGAAGAGCAGCATGCGCCAGCGCAGCAAACTCCAGGACCAGCGTGAGAAAAGCCGTGACGAACGCCGTGAGGAGAAGGAGCAGCGGCTGCGTGAACTGGAGCAGGAGGCCAACTGGCCGGACACCGACCATCAGGGATTCATCACCCTATTCGCGTCCAGTCTGCCCGAACTCGACGTGTTCGACCGCGACATGCAGAACAAGGCCAAGAACTGGCATATGAAACTCAACCCGATGAAGGGCCAGCAGCGTGCCGCGTTGACGACCATCCTTCCCCTCGGCATCTGACGGCCATACCGGTAATGGCATGACGACCGGCGGCGACTCGGCGAAAACAAGTGAATGGAGACAGGGAAAAGTGAAAGGAACTATGGGAACGCGCGGGCCGATGCGAAAGCTGGGGACGATCGAGGCGTTCGAGAAGCTCCAGAGACTGGCCGACGAGGCCGACGCCCTCCGCGGGAAGCATGAGAACGAGCCTGGGCTGGCCCTGTTCTTCGACGGCCAGCGGCGTGCGTATACGGACGCGCTCCGTATCCTCAAGGACGCCATGGACAGCGACTACGCGCGATACCGTCGCTGGCAGGAGGCGCGCGGCTCGGAAGGGAAAACGACGAACGAAAAGGCTGTGGACCGGTGAACGGCAAGAACGACGATCGTGGTGCGCGTTGGAAGCGGGCGTTTTCACAACCGCTGGAGATGTGGTCGTGGACTGAGATGAATTCCCGGGAGGACGTGGATGCCAGGCATTCCATACGCAGTGACATGACCCGTCTTCCGATTCGAGGAATGACCTTGAATCGGACTTGGACGGCTTATCTGCCACGCTTCCCCATCACCCGCGTTCCGCGATAACGGGTGCCAGTCATGTGGACTCGTTGAACATGCCACGGTAAGGAAGAGAACCATGGAAACGGAAAGGAAAAGACAATGCAAGGCGCTGGAAACGACGGGACGAAACGAACCAATGGAAAGGAACATGTCATGGAGACGACGGTAAATGTTGCAGGTGAAGACACCGGTGGGATCGACCTCGACGAATGGAGAAAGGCCCACGCGCCGCAAGCAGGCACGGACCGGCGCCCATGGTTCTTCAAAACCGTGATGGGGCGCGGGCTGGTATGCCTGCTGACGAAGATCATCCCGATCCTTCTCCCCGTCGTATGGCTCTCGCTGGTCGTCATGGGCATGCTGCCGAACCCGCTGGCGCTATTCGACTTCTTCTCCACGGACCCGCAGCCGTCGTTATCGAATCCAGCCAATGGATGCTTCTGGCTGCTTCTGGTCATGTTCATCGTCATCGTCCTGCACGATTCACTGCCCGCCCTGCTGCGAAGGCTCGGCTGGATGATGGATAAGCCCAAGACCGCGTCGGCCTCGTTGACGTCCATGGTGGAGAGCCATTACGGCGTATCGAATCTGGAGGTCGACTGGTTCGGCGCCGCGGCCGGAGGGGTCCCGCCGTTCGACGGACTGTACTCCTGCCGCTACGACACCGGCCGGCGTAGGAACAACGGCGTGCTCCGCGTGCGGAATCATCGTGTCTGGCTGTATGGGCCGGACGGATGCGAGGAGGAACGCCATGGACACTGAGAATCGTCCTGGCGCGTTTATCCGCTGACCCGTGTCAACGGTCTTCGCGTCCGCGCATCTATCGCCATCGGTCCGTGCCGGCATACGTGGAAGAAGAGACCTCAGGAAAAAGATCAAGGAAAGAAATCATGGCGGAGGATATCGACAAGGTGGAGCGGGCGCGTCTGGCGCGCAAGGAGATCATCGACCATATGGACTGCGACGACTGCACGGAGGATTACGTGTTCCTTCTGAAGCAAGGCGGCCGCGAGTTCGGCATGGGATTGACCACGGTGCTTTCCATGCTCGCGTTCGCCGAACATGAAGGCGCGGTGCCCGAGCTGCCGGCGGACTGGTGGCTGAAGGTATCCAGGAGATACTAACGGTGTCAGAACCATTTCCTCGATATCGTACGGCGCTACGATTGGAACCAATATCGGTTCCATCGGAGGTGTCGTATGGATGTGTTCAAGATCCATGTCGGCGAGGGCAGGGCCATCGCCATCAGCAGGGAGAATTATTTCATGGAGACCAAAGGCATGGAACCGTATGTGGTCGAACGGGATGGGCATAGGACGTTCTACGCGGTCTGTCCCGAATGTGACAATCCAATCCAATTGATCGGGTTGAACCGTCGCGAACTGGATGCCGGTCATCGACGCCCGTATGGAAAACACGTCGGGCATGACGTGCCTGGAGTGGCCGTATATGACGAGACGGCGTATCTGGAATGCTCGTATTCGAATCCGGGATATCATCGTGACCCCGGTTCGCGTCGTCCCCCGTCCAATCCCACGGCATTGGCCCTGTACCGGATCATGAGGGACCGTTTCGACCGGGTGGAATACGCGTGGAGACGCGCTTCGGGAATACGCCTTGGCATCAAGAGACTGCGCAGGGTGTTGACCCTTTGGCGGAACGACAAGGCATGGCTGAATTACGATTCCACCTACTGCAACCTTCCGCAGATGTTGTTCATGGGATCGCCGGAACAGGACCTGTACGGCCAATGCGTGTCCAAGGATGGTCCGGTCGCTGCGGCTCTTTCCACTCTCGACGACATCAGACTGGAACCCGTGGATTTTTCCGAGGAATACGTTCGCGTCTCCACCACGCGTTTCACCAACGTCACGTTCACGCTCGGCCCTCCATCCAAACGGAAGGACGGCGAGCACATGGTCGAATACTTCCCGCTATGCCTGTTGCATGAGGGACGTCAGATCGGCGGTTTCATCCAGGTTCGTACGGATCCGGAATGGTTCAGCCGCATATTGAACATGCCTGATTGGCATGAGAACCATCGTCTGTCGGCCATGGCCGCCGACGTGCTGGGATAGCTTTCCATGGTTGAAGAGTAAAACAGGAATGGGAAAGGGAACGGTCCGCGACTTGGAATCGTCACGAACCGTTCCCTTTCCCGTATCGGTTCCGTCACACGGCCCGCAAGCGGTGCTCTTCATGATGCGCGCGGGCATCCTGGATGATGAGGGCCTTCAGATACTTGCTTTTGTTGTTGAAACCATCACGTATCGCCGCATGCTCTATATAGGAACTCCATGAGACCGGGACACGGAAGCGTTCCTGCACGCTCTTCTCCCGTTTCTCGTTGGCCGTCGGCCGGCCTGGTCCGGCCATTGCGGCGAGAATCGCGGTGGCGTCGGAATCCTCGGCCATGAGCGAGGCCATCAGCTCCGATGCCTGATCGCCCGTGAGCTGCGCGATCGGAGCCGTCGCGGGGGCGGGCTCGTTCTCGTCCGCCAGTCGTTCGTAGATGTCGGTCATTTCCCTTGTCTCCATTCCATCCAGTAGGTACGCCATTTGTCGGTCAGATGCTCGACGTGGAACACGAGCATGTCACGTCCCTGCGGCCGAGCCAGCACTTCTATCAGGTCGTCGTCCAACGCGCCGGGATGGCGTAGGCATATGACGAGAGCCACCATGTTGCCGGACGTTCCGGGCGGGATGGTCGGGTCGGCCGGGTCGATGAGCGCGATCCATTCCGGATGCGCCATAGCCTTGCGTATCCCGTCCTCGTCAAGTCGGTCCTCATCGAAATGCTTGTAGGCCGATTTAGGGTCGAAGATAATCATGGAATTAATTGTACCACAATTGTTTGGCTGCGATTACGCTGTTTTCCTATCGCAGGCCGTCGTCTTGCCATTGGATATCCGATTCCATGCGGCGGCAGGATGGTTGGTGTGGATGGAGTGGAATGTTTCGGAAGCTGTGCCTTATTGCCGTCAATCCTTGGTGACGCGCGTGGAAAAGCGGAGTGATTCCTAAAAGACAAGGAGTTGGATCATGGCGGAGGATATCGACAAGGTGGAGCGGGCGCGTCTGGCGCGTGAGGAGATTATCGACCATATGGACTGCGACGACTGCACGGAGGATTACGTGTTCCTTCTGAAGCAAGGCGGCCGCGAGTTCGGCATGGGATTGACCACGGTGCTTTCCATGCTCGCGTTCGCCGAACATGAGGGCGCGGTGCCACCCCTCCCACCGGAATGGTGGGTACGGGTATCGAACAGATACTGATGGAAATTCAATGGAACACTCCATACAATGAAGACCGATATCGGTTTATCCGTCGGAGGTTCCCATGGACGTATTCAAGACTCATGTGGGTGAAGGCAAGGCGCTCATGATCAATGAAGAGAACTTCTATCTCGCGACCAGGGAGAGAAAACCGTATGTCGTCGATAGTGGCGGCGTGAAATCCTTCTACGCGGTCTGTCCCGAATGCGACAATCCGATTCAGCTGATCGGCCTGCTGCGACGCCAGCAGGATTCCCTTCCCCATCGCCCATATGGGCGGCATATCGGACATGACGTGCCGGGCGTGGCCGTATATGACGAGGACGCTTACCTGTCCTGTCCGTTCTCCGATCCCGGATATTGGAGAACGGACAGGAAACGCAAGCCGTCCAATCCGACCGGCCAGGCCTTGTACCGGATCATGAGGGACCGGTTCGACCGGGTGAAATACGCGTGGAGGGAAAGCTCCGGGCTTCTTCTCGGAATCAAGAGTCTGCGACGTGCGCTTACTGTCTGGCGGAATGACAAGGGATGGTTGAACTACGGCTCCACATACCATAATCTGCCTCAGATGTTGTTCTTCGGTCTTCCCCAGGAAACCCTGTATGGGCAATGCGTGTCGAAGGACTCGCCGCTCGCTTCCCGTTTGGCCGCCGCGGACGGAATATTCTTGGAGCCTTCGGGATTCTCCGATTCGTACCTACGGATCAAGACCTCGCGTTTCGTTGACGTCGGCTTCGTTCTGGGGGCCAGAAAGGCGCGGGTCGTGAACGATCGTTTGACGGAAACGTTTTTATTGGGTGTCAACGTCGAGGGAAAACCGTTAGGTTCCGATCTTGTCGTTCACACGGATCCGGTATGGTTCAGCCGCATATTGAACATGCCTGATTGGCATGAGAACCATCGTTTGTCGGCTATGGCCGCCGACGTGCTGGGATAGGTTTCCGTGGTTGAAGAGTGCAACAGGAATTGGTAAGGAACGGTGTCCTATCGTGGTCGATTCTTTGCAATGCATGTGGGGCATAGCGAATAAAGACAAGGAGCTGTATCGTGGCGGAGGAAGTCGACAAGGATCGACGGGAAACGAACCGGCAACCACCGTTCGTGCGGATGCGGGGCGGGCATCCCTCGTATTTCGCGGTCTGTCCGGCGTGCGGCAATCCGATACTGGTCTGCAACCTGTTCAAAAGGGATGCCGGGAGCCGGTCGGCCGATCCGTACGGCCGGCATTGCTCGGCGTCGGTTCCCGGTATCGCGGACTATGACGAGACCGCGTACATGTTCTGCCCATTGTCCAGGAACCATTCTGATCCCGGTAACACGCGCCGGACTCCGACGGATAAGGCCGGACGGGAACTGTACAGGCTGATGCGCGACCAATTCGACCGGTATGTTTACATTTGGGAGAAGACCACGGGCCTGCATGTGGGCCGTGGATACGCGCGGGAATTGCTGTCGATGTGGCGTGCCGATGAGGGATGGCGGTATTATCGCGCCTCCTATTTCAACCAGTCGTTCATGCTTTTCTACGCCGCGCCCGCCCAGAACCTGATGGGACGATACATATCGGTGGACGGCCCATTGCACCGTTATCTGAAAAAGCTCCGGATCAAAAGCATCCGTTTCACTCCGACCGGGATGGATGGTTACGTCCGGATCGACAGGGCGGAAGGCCATGGTTTCGTCGACTTGGATTTCCTCATCCACGATCAGCTTCCCGTCATGCGCGGCGAGCATTGCGTGGAGACCTATCGGCTGTCCGTGTGCCTGGGTGACGTCCGGTTCGAACCTGATCTGAGACTGGTCCTGGATACCGGCTTCCTGGATAATCTCATGGCGAAGGACGGTTCCCACAGGAACCGCGCTTTATTGGATGTGGCGTCCGACGTGCTGGGATAGGTTTCCGTCTTGCCGCTCCCCCGGTTCCTTATCGGCTGTGGTTTCAACCGGGACATGTGGGATTGGTTGGAATCTCCCCTCGCCGGGGTTTCCGTGCATATGCATACCGATCCTTTGAAAGGAAAACATGAAGAAGGAAAACATGAGGAAGGCCACCGCCGTGGCCCTGGGCGTCGCATTGTCCGCCGCTCCGGTCCTGACCGTCTCCACCAGCGCGTTCGCATTGGCGACCGGTGACGCCGTTCCGGCGGCGTCCGAACCGTCGGTCAACGACTTCCTGGCCGCCGCGGCCCAGGTCAAGGTCCTTGTCAACGGGAAGGAATACAAGGACTTCGATTACATGAAGGGCATCGACGCGACCAAGCTTCTGACGACGAAGAAGGCCGAGGTGTCCTATCCGATGCACGGCGGCACCGCGATTCCGGACAACGCGAAGGTCACTCTGGCGAACGTGCCTTCCGATTTCGCTAAGTACATCACTTCCAAGGACGTGGCTTCCGGCACCGACGTGGTGGCCAAGGCCTCCGGCTACACCATCACCTACCACTTCAACTACAAGAGGACCTCAACCGCGGGCACCACCAAGAAGGGTGATGTGAACAAGGACGGCAAGTACGACGTGAAGGATCTGGCGGGAGTGAAGGCCACCGTCGACGGCAAGACCCCCGACGCGTTCAGGCCGGACCAGTCCGGCCCGTACCGGATCGCTTCCGGCGCGAAGGTGGAATTGTCCGGCGTTCCGGCCGGATGGACCGCCAAGGCCAAGTCCAACACGGCCGGCGTGATCATCACCGTGTCCGATCCGGACGGCAAGGACGTCATCGGCTACACGTTCGCCGAGACCTCCACCCCGTCAGCCCCGTCCGATCCGGGCAAGACCGACGAGACCGGTCCGCTCGCCGGTTTCACCGATGAGGAGAAGGCGTACCTGACCGGCGTGTTCAAGGTCCTCGACGCGGGCGTGCAGGATGACACCGCGAACATCTTCGACGCTTCGAAGACCCTGTATTTGAACGTCAGGGGCGCCGCCGGACAGTTGATCCGCACCAGTGGGAACATTCCGTCGGAGGATGCCCTGTTCTCCTATACCGGCGTGAACGGCAAGACCCAGACCGGCCATAAGACCACTTGGTACAAGGACGGCGTCGAAACCAACGCGGACGACCATGACACCGAGGTGCTGACGTTCACGGGCACGGAGTCCGGCAAGACCGTGTCCTACACGTTCACCACGCTTGACCATGACCCGTTCAAGACGACCCCGTCCGATCCGGGCAAGACCGATGACGCTGATAACGGTTCGGCCGCTCCGTCCACTCCATCGGCCCCGTCCGGCGATGACGCCGCGGCCGGTCAGGATTCCACCAAGACCGTGGATGTTCCGACGGCGGCGCAGTCCTCCGACACGAACCTCGCCGAGACCGGCGTGGGCGCCGAGAGCCTGCTCGCCGTCATGGCCGCCGTCGCGGTCGCGGGCGGTGTGATGGGCGTGCGTCGTCGTATCGCCGACTGACACGTCTTCCTCCTTTCGGGCGTGGCGGGAACCTGTTCCCCTGGGTTCCCGCCACGCTTTTTCCATGCCTTTTCCGGTATCGGCCGTTATCGGACGGTGTCCACGTGGTGATATCGACGGCGATGTCCGGCTTGTCTCCCCCTACCCCTGGGGTTCTCCTCCGGCGCCACCGTCCTGCCGTGAGGCAGTGGTGAACGAACCCGCCGGAAAAGGGAACATCCCCTTTCCATCCCTGCCGGCGGGGATGGTCATCCGTCGGACTTTTATGGCTCGTGGTCCTTCTCTCCATTTTGAAACGGGCGGTTCGACGGATGGCCTTCGTCTTTTTTCGAGGAGGTCATTCCCATGATCCATGACAACGGGAACGTTCATGATGGTGTGGGTCCCGACTGGAATCCGTTCGCGCGGGACGACGGCGATAATGAGGATGATATCGGTTGGGATGACGGCAGCGGAGACCATGCCGGTCGGATGCCTTTGTCCAGGAAAGGTGTCGTCATCCTCGCCGTCTGCACGCTCGTGGTCGCGGTCGTGAGCATCGGCCTGGTCATCACGGAATCGAACATGAGCGTCCACCGGCACCAGCTCGCCTCGGCCTGCGAGAACGCGGTCATGGAGATGGGCCAGGCGCGTGAACGGTTGAACGAACACGTGGATGCCAGGCTCAAAAGCATCGACACCCGGTCGTTGACCGCACGGCAGAAACGTGAATACGAATCATTGCGGCAGGTCGACAAAACCGTGTCCATCGACTGCGACGCGGGCCAGAGGAACAGTCGGCTCGAGGAGAACGCGCGCAAGGCGGAGCAGGAGGCGCGCGGGTATGCGAAACAGTCGAAGCGGGTCGACAGGTTCGCCCGCGCGTACGATCGGCGTGCGGCGAAACAGGCGGCCAGGGAGAACAAGGACCGGCTGGGCAAGGACATCGACGAGGCGCGGAGCCTGCTTGAACGGATCGACGGCATGGACTTGACGGTCCCGTACCTGCGTACCCGTCTCATGGATACCCTGTCCCAGGCCGAACAGGCCGTGAACGATACGGATGACTCGGAATCCGTCACGGCCACGTTGGAGGATCTGATGGGCCAGGTGCGCGAAAGCGCAGGACTGTGAAGGAGAAAGGCCGGCGGCATCCATCGACTCGGAATGATCCTGGAACCAAACCGATGGACCCTATCCCGACTAGTTGTTTCCATGACTACCATCGCCGGGTCTGCGACTACCGGTACGAGCATGCGTTCGTGGAGGCGTGGCGGGGATTGCATCCCGCCGTGGGTTTCCCGTCCAGGCCGGAGCCATCCGAGCCTGAGACTCTTCCCGACCCTGATCCTTCCATCATGCCCTCGGCCTCCGATCCGACATGTTTCGATGGTCCGGGAATGTGACGTTATACGACGTGGTATCGATGCTCGAAAGATGTGGAATGGATGGGCTATCGGAAGACATGTCCTGAAAACAGGCTGTGGATGGTGCGGGCGAAGCGCCGGATGGTGGGAAGGAGACATTCAGTGAATTGGGTGAACCTGTTGAAAAGTCTTGTATGCGTGTTGAATCTCGTGGCGTGCGTCCGGCTGGTCGGACCATACATGATCCCGTCCGGTTCCCGTCGACGTTCGGAAGAACAACGGCGGCGCGATTCGGTGTGCCGGTTGGCCGGGTGGATCGGCGTGCTCGCCTACTCGTACGGGTTGGGTCATGGGCTCATGCGCGTACGGGATGGTTGGACCGGCACTGTTTCCGGCGTGGATGTGATTCTGCTGGTGGCGCAGGTCATGAATCTTCTGGTCTGGGCGTACCTGTTCGTCCGCACGCATGGCAGGAGCCTATGATATGGCCTTTAAGGGCCTGCGGAAGGAGGGATTGCGATGAGGTTCGAGGATCTTCCCGAGTCCGAGCGGGAGGCATTGTCCGCGTATGGATGCGAGGTCGCGGCCGAGATGGAGGCCATGGACGAGCCGGCGCCGGGTGATCCGACGCTCGACCCACGCTATGACCCGTCACGGGAACTGCGGCGGTTGGACTACCGGCGTCGACCGTGGGATCAAGGCGGTCGTCGCCGGTCGTGGAGCGCCATCGGACGTGCGCTCGGCGTCACCGCCGAAGCCGCGAGACGACGGTATGGCAAGCGTGCGGCCGCAGGTGTCCGACGGCGTGGAGGGCCGGAGATATGAGCCCTGTGTGGATTGGCCATAGGGCTCATATGCGTTTTTGCATGAATCCCAAAGGATCCATGAAAACCGGATTCTAGTTATCGCACAAGGATGTGGGCAGATCGATTTCCTTCTTAAGCAGGCCGTCGAGCTTCTGCTGGACGGCCAGCAGCAGGTCTTCGCACCTCTGTGCCTCATTGACCAGCTGGACCAGTCGTTTCTGTTCGGACTCCGCTGGAATGTCCAAGGTCACGTTGTCGAAGAAACCGGTCATGTTCCAGGTGCCGTTGTCCGAGTTCGACGCATAGGCCAGGAACTGCGACCTGTAGGCCAATGCCAGCCATCTCAGATCGACTTTGTATGGGCATCCGCTCCTGACCGACAGAATGTAGGCATCGTCATTGATGGTGTACCTGCCCTTCGGCAGGTATCGGGTGCTTCCGGCCTTGCCCTTGCGGATGACCAGCAGACCGTCCTTGTTCTCGAACACCTTCATCCGTTTTGTCCTGCCGTCTTTGGTGATGGGGCATGGCGTGATGTAGCCCATCGCGGTGTCCCCGGTGGTGGAGGCGGTCAGCACTTCGTACTTGTCGCCTTTGAGGAGGCTCATGCTGTAGATGAGTTCTTCGGTGAGGCCGCTGTTGCCGCTCATGCAGTCCAGAACGTCCTTCACGGGGATGCCGCGAGCCTGCCAGGCTCCGCCTTCATGGGGGGGGGGGTAATGGTTCCATGCTCGTCGGATGCGGCTATTTCAGCCAACGAATCCCGTATGTCGGCGAACTCCGAAGCGTATTCGTCCGGAGTGACGAAGAGCGGATCGTATGGTCGGAGGCGATGCTCCGGCAGAAGCGTGTAATACGGGTCGTCCTTGATGGTCTGGATGGGGATGTTGCCGCCTTTTCGTTCGGTCACATAGCTGCCTTTGTCCCCGAACCATGTCGTGCCTTGGGTCGTGCTGTCGTCGTAACGCGTGTCCCAGCGTTCCTCGAGTTGCGAGACATGTTCGTTCCCGTTTCTATCCACCCATGCCGAGACCTCGTTGTGAAGCCAGTTCTGGTTCTCGTCCCGCAGTCCGGTCGGATAACGTTTGTCCGAGTTGGCATAGCCGTCGTTGTCCACGATGTACATCCAGATGGGCGTCGTTTGGAATTTCCCGTTCTGGCGGCGACGGCTGCGGAGGTCTTCGTCCTTCTTGTTCTCGTCCTTTTCGCTCTCCGACGTGCCGACCCGGAACCGGTCGTAGCGTTTGCGGAGGAACAGCGCGTAGGTCTTTTCCTTGGTGTATGGCGCGAACGCGAACTTCGGCAGCGATATGACCGCCTGGATCTCGCAGGTGAGCATCAATTCCTCGCGGAAGCTTTTGAACGTGGGATTCTCCAGGACTCCGTCGGGAGTCACGATGCACGCCTTCCCGCCTATCTTCAGAAGGTCGATGACACGGCAGATGGCGGCGACCTCCATTCGCTTGCTGGTGGCGAACACCGTATCGGCCGGAATGGTTCCCTGCCCGTAGGGAGGATTGGTGATGACGTAATCGTAGGAGTCGTCCATGAGTATTCTCTTCCCCTCGGCCTTGCGGGGAACGAGGGAGTCGTCGCTGTAGATGTGGTTGTGGCCATCGCCGACGAGGAACATGTTCAGTTTGGATCGAGAGGCGTTCTCGCTTCTCAGATCCACTCCGTAGAAGCATTTGCGGGACAGGAAGTCCCTTGCCTTGCCATCGTAGGTGCCGCTGTCCCTGTAGTTGCCGCGCAGCACCTTGTATGCTTCGGTGAGCATTCCTCCCGTACCGCAGAACGGGTCGATGATGGTGAACTCGCGGGCCTCGTCGTAGATGTCCCTGCCTTTGAGCAGCAGCTTGGCGAAGATGTGCGTGTAATGGCGGCGGGTGAAGTATTCGCCGAAATCCTTCTTCTCCTTGGAGTTGGCGAACGCCTCGTACACGGCGCCGAACAGGTCGAAGCCCGTGCCGTGCAGGGGTCTCATCGAGTCGATCACCCCGTAGACCTCTTTGAGCTGTTCGGGCTTGACCAGCGGGTTGACTCCGCGGATGCTGGATTCGACCACTTTCACGGGTTCGGAGAATTCCTTGAAGTCGGAGGCGTCATCGACGAGACGGCTGATGTAGGCCAGCATGTCGCCCGCGACCTGCGCTCCGGATTTCTCGCTTCTGGCCTTGGACCACCAGACGAGGTTTTCGTCGTAGGTGTTGTCCATGATGGCTTTTTCCTCATAGTATTCCATGGAGATCAAACCGATGGTGAAATCGATCTTCCTCATGTTGTTCTCGAAGTCGATGCCCCGGTAGATGTTCTTCAACTGCCAGAGCTTGGCGTTGAACACCGCTTCGCTGACCGCGGTCAGCGAATCCACACCCATGTCGATGTCGGTCGTGGCGTGGTTCTCGTCGGTCGCCCGCTTCATGATGCGCATGACGTCCATGGTCTGGAATTCCGTGATGGGGTTCCCGTTCAGGGAGAGCCGTTGCCCGTCGAGGTTGTAGAAGTATGTGATGGAGCAGTTCGTCACCGCGAAATACGCCAACCCAAGCTTGGGCGCTTTCTCTTGGCCTTGCCGGATGGCGTCCTTCCAGTCGGCGTCGCCCACTTTGCAGCTGATATCCTTGGCCTCGGCATAGCAGATGAGGTTGTTGATGAAATCCTCTTCGTTCCGCATGTCGCCGGGATTGTTCAGATAGGCGGCATTGGAAATGAGGATGTCCGGTCTCCGGGAATCCGTGTAACGGCTGAAGGCCGCGTCGTTGACGATGTTATGGGATGGAATGCCCAGTGTCTGCACCAACACTTCGTTGATGAGACGCTGGACGGAAAGCGCTTCCTTGCGTTGCCTCGATTTCCTGTTCCTGCCTGCCATGTCCTTCTCCTTGCGTTCGGTTCCGTCCGGCCGGTCCCATCCTCACCTCGGACGGCGCCTTTCTCCGGCCTTGACAGAGCCATCTTATATGGAGTCGGCCGGTCCCTCTGCCTGGGTTTTCATAAGAATGGCGGACTGCCGTTTCGCAAGCGGGATGGACGGTACGGCCGAGAACGTGCACGGATGGATTCGTCCATGGTCCGTGAATAGGATCGCATGGACCTTGAAACCCGACCCCGTTTTGGTCGTGGGCGGGGTTTCGGGTCCGGAACAGATGGCATGCTGCCGCAGGCGTCCGATGACGATGGCCGCGTCATCCGCGATAGCGGGACGTCTCGTCCAGCGGCTGGACCAGATGGCCGGAACGGGCCGAAGTCGTTCATCCTCCCTGACAAGGGGTGCGTCAAGTCACGCAGAAGACTGTAAAAAGACTTGCCGTCCGCTTCCGAAGGGGGCATTGGTTCGACGCCCCTTCTTTTTTCGCGGGAGGGTCGGGCTTGAACGTCGCCAAGGAGAAGGAGCGCATGCATGGCGTCCCGCGACTCCTGTTTTCCATCCACAACCGTTTCCCGGATTCCGAACTCCACGGGCGGACGTTCCTTCCGGGCCGCCAGACCGAAAACCCATGACTCTCCCCTGCCGATATTGTCAGGGGGTTATGTGGGTAGTATGAGCATATCCGGAAAGACATCAAGGAGAACCGTAATGGAAGAGAAGAACACTGTCCCGGCCGCCATCCCGCCGGCCGGCACGGACGACAATCCGGCCAGGAAGGACCGTAGGCCGGTCGTGATCGGCGTGGCCGTGGCGGCCGCCGTCGTATTGGCCGTGGGCGGCGTGTGCGCCCACCGGGCGTACGAGGGTCATCGGGTGTCGGTGGCGCGCCAGGCATGCCAGTTGGCCGTGGCGGACCAGTCGAAAGCCATGAAGGCGTACAAGGCGCTGCTTGGCGCGGGCGACACTACGGCCGCGTTGAAGACGGATGTGAAAAGCGTGAAGGACGCGAAGACCGTCGACGCGTTGAAGAAGGCCGCCGAAACGGAGACGCCCGCCCTGGTCGGGTGCGACGCGTCCGACAAGGCCGGGCTGGACGAGGCCACTGCGAAGGCCGGCAAGTCCGTGAAGACGGTCAAGGCGGACGCGAAGGCGTTGGAGTCGGCCGTGAAGGCGGTCGAGTCGTCGAAGCTCGACAAGACCGTCGATGACGCGAACGCGTTGTACAAGGCCACGGACGGGAAGGTCCAGGACGCGAAGACCCGTGACGCGTTGAAGCAGGCCATCGCCAAGCGCGACGCCGGGGCGATCGCCAAGGCCGTCAAGGCCGTGAACGATTCGAAGGCGGCGAAGGACAAGGCGGACGCCGAGGCCAAGGCGAAGGCCGAACGGGAGGCCGCCCAGCAGGCCGCCGCGGCCGCCCAGGCGGCGCAGCAGCAGGCCCAGTCGCAGCGTTCGTACACGCCGTCCTATTCGACCGGCGGTTCGGGCGGCTACTCGTATTCCAGGTCTTCCGGTGGTTCGACGGGCGGTTCCACATCCTCGGGTTCCACCGGCGGTTCGTCCTCTGGTGGTTCGGGGATTCACAGCGTCGGCATTGGCGTCGAGCCTGATGGCAGTTGGCATCCAGGCAATCTTATCCAACACTAGGCTTGAACTTTTTTTCTCAGGGCTGTCTCGCATGTTTGCGGGATAGCCCTTTCCTTTTCTCGGACTTCATTCCGCAGACCGATGCCACCACCCCCGACTTTATATCGGCCATCGTTTCCGCGCGTGCACGTGACGTGGAGTGGACGGCGGCCTTTCGGGCGGGGAACGCGCGTTCCCATGCCGTCCCGTTCCTGCCCGCATAGGTGGGGAGCGTATCTGCAGATTGATCTCTGAAAGGAGAAGGAACATTGAGTTCCAAACACAGTAAACGGAAGGCGTTGGCGCTGCTGACCGCGGTGGCGACGCTGGCCGGCGGTCTGACCGCGGGCACCGCATGGGCCGGCGGCGACGGCGGCCGGCAGCCGGGACTGCCGAGCGTGGTAGGTCCGGCCGAGCAGTTCTGGGCCTACAAGGACGACGCGTCCGGTTCATGGGGTCCGGCCACCAGCGTCGACAGCGTGAGGAACGCCATGACGGCGGCGGGCGTGACCATGAATGACTCGTCCGGCAAGGCCGCGGCGGCGTTGAAGGATGCGAAGGACCGGTGCGAGGCCGGATTCAAGCAGCGTCATCCAGGCGAGGGCGACGGCGACTGCCGCGTCGTCGCGGTCGGCGCGGTCTCGGCCTCCGGGGCGACTCCCACCTGGGATGGTTCCGGTCATTATTCGGCCAGCGTGTGGAAGAAGCATTGGAACGACTACATTGCACCGAATGAATACCTGTACGCGGGCTCGCAGCACTATCACACCAGCAATGGCTTCAACGATGATCCGTCCATGAGCGTGGACAAGCTCATGGAGAAGTACGTGGACGACATGGCCAGCATCGTGGTCATCGTGCTCGACAAGTACCAGCCCGCGCCGCCGAACTACAAGCTGACCGTGGCCACGCAGCAGCAGTCCGCGAAACTCGTGGACGGCAGCACCGATCCGGTCCACGACACCGTGAAGGCCGACAACGGCGGCAGCGGCATCAAGGAGGACCTGAACGCGACCGTGGTCCTCAACTACGACGGGCATCCCGACGGATACCTGCCCGCCAAGAGCGCGTCCAAGACGTTCAGCATGAAGAACAGCGGCAACACGGACACGCCCGAGTTCAAGCCCTCCGACCTGGGCATGGACCACTGGCAGCACGGCAACTACTGGTTCGACATCAAGGTCGACAAGCAGGCCCACATGTCCGACGCGGTCGACACGACCGACCGTGAGGCGTCCGAGACGATCACCGTGCCCGACTCCCCGCCAAGCACGCCGAAGAAGACCATCGACAAGGGCACCAGCGCGTCCCGCATGGTCAACCGCACCGTGATCACGTCCGGCACCGGCAAGGGCGGCTGGGAGATGACGTTCAGGGACGCCATCACCCCGAACGGCGTCGACTACGAGGTCGGCAACTACAAGCTCGTCGACAAGACCGACGGCCGCGACGTGAGCGGCGAGTTCACGGTCAACTGGAACAAGGACGACGACACCGTCACCGCGGTCCGCACCGCCGACAAGGGCGAGATGCCTTTGGACCACGAGTTCGAGTTCAGCTTCGACATCACCGTGAGCAAGCCCGACTTCAGCAAGGTCCAGGACACCGCCACGGTCTGGTGGAACAAGACCGAGCAGAGCACCGACAGCCATGACTTCCCGACCTGGCGTCCGAACCCGGACAAGAGCTGGATCGTCAAGGGCGCGGACGGCAAGTGGGCCGCGGCCATCGACCCGGAACGCACCAACCGTACCGGCGCGGACACCATGACGTTCCTCGACCACAGCGCCGTCGCGTCCGTGGTCAACGGCACCATCGCCGCCGACCTGGTGCAGGCCCCGACCAAGGTCGAACTGACCGACGACTGGGCCAAGGCCGACTACCTCTTCGACGCGACCAACGATAAGAGCAAGATCCGCGTCTACCAGAAGGACATCGCCACCGAGAAGCAGACCAGCGCGAACGACATCGCCAACACCGGCAAGGACGTGACCGACCAGTTCGACATCACGCTCAACGGCACCGTGGCGACCGCGACCGCGAAGGCGTCCTACCTGAAGACCCTCAAGGGTCTGAAGAGCGCACGCCAGATCACCCTGCTCATCCCCGGCGAGACCGACTTCGCGAACGGCCAGGGCGCCGGCCAGGTCCGTAAGGACTTCAAGAAGAACGCGGGCGACGAACTCACGTTCTGCGACGACCCGAACAGCGGCGTGAAGCTCACCAACACCGGCGCCGAGACCGTCAACGACCAGAAGATCGACACGAACGAGCCGTACATCTGCGGCTACGTCCCGCCGGTCAGGAAGGACGTCGTGTCCGAGGCCAGCCAGGGCGGCGAACAGGAAAGCGTCCAGGGC
>ERZ1034871.850-NODE-850-length-16944-cov-10.760495_pt1 | contig 16944 bp, 17 predicted proteins | sample MGYA00520631_ERZ1034871 | MGnify/ENA primary metagenome ERZ1034871 (study PRJEB33766, sample SAMN09781721) | gut metagenome | biome: gut microbiome | host: Homo sapiens | place: Madagascar | study: EMG produced TPA metagenomics assembly of the PRJNA485056 data...
ACGAGAACAAGACCCGCAGACAGGACATTGAGATTTATTATTCTTTTGTTGGCAAAGTGGACTTGCCCGAATAACCGCCCGACCTATCCGACACAAGAGCTAAGTGCCGGATAGGAACGGCAAAATTTTTTACACTTCTATTACTTCTTTATCACACATCAGTAAAGTCCCAGGGAATGAAGCAGCTTATGGCTGGCGGCGGTGTAGCACTTATCGGAACCACACTTGTTCCATTACTTTCCGGCTTATTCTAAATCAGGTTTGGATCGTGGGGCAGGGAAATCCCTGTCCCAGAGGAAAGGAGGAAATAATTGAACAGCATAATTCAGCAGATTACTGACTGGCTGAAAGGCATTCTCGTATCGGGAATCATGGATAATCTCACCAATACGTTTTCCTCTGTGAATGACCAGGTGGGGCAGATAGCAACAGAAGTAGGAAAAACACCAAGCAACTTTATGCCGGCTGTATTCAATATGGTCAGGAACCTGTCAGAATCGGTGATCATGCCGGTGGCAGGTATCTTATTAACATTCATTGCATGTTATGAGCTGATACAGCTCATCATCAGTTATAACAACCTGGCAAGTTTTGAAACATGGTTCATCTGGAAATGGATCTTCAAGACTTTTGTGGCAGTTGAACTGATCACACACACCTTTGATATCACAATGGCGGTGTTTGATGTATCGCAGAGTGTAGTTCGGCAGGCAGGAGGAATCGTACAGGGAAGCACGGCGGTTGATGCAAGTACGCTGACAACCATGCAGGCAACATTGGAGGCTATGGAATTAGGACCATTGCTTGCAATATTCCTACAGTCCTTTATCGTACAGTTTCTCATGTATGTACTGTCGGCAATCATCTTTGTGATCATCAACGGACGTATGGTGGAAATATATCTTATGGTCAGTCTGGCACCTATTCCGTTTGCAACATTCGGAAACAAGGAGCAGAGCATGATGGGACAGAATTACATGAGAAGTCTTTTTGCACTTGGATTCCAGGGATTTCTGATCATGGTATGTGTGGGAATCTATGCAGTCCTGATCCAGTCAGTAGCTTTCAGTACAGATATCATTGCTTCGTTATGGAAGGTTATGGGCTTTACGATCCTTTTGGCCTTTACATTATTTAAGACCGGAGCAGTAGCACACAGTATATTCCATGCACATTAAGGAGGCAGAGTATGGCAGCATCTTATATCAGTGTCCCAAGGGACCTGACTAAAGTAAAAAGCAAGGTGATGTTCAATCTGACAAAAAGGCAGCTGATCTGTTTTGGCATGGCGGTACTGATCGGGGTACCGTCATTTTTTCTGATGAAAACAGTGATGAAGACCAACATGGCAGTCATGGGAATGATGGTGATCATGATGCCATTCTTTTTCCTGGCAATGTATGAAAAAAACGGACAGCCGTTGGAAGTCATTTTGGAACACATGATACAGGCAATATTCAAAAGGCCTAAGATCCGTCCGTATGTGACGGATAACTATTACGCAGCACTTCTGCGTCAGGCAGAGGCAGAAAAGGAGGTAGAAGGGATTGTTAGACTTTCTCAAAAAGAAAAATCAGGAGAAAAGAACATTCACAATGCCGGAGGGGTTAAGCAAAGCAGACCAGATGGCAGTAAGGGAAATCGTAAGAAATGCCCGGAAAAATGATGGGGTACCTCAGACAGCACAGCAGAGCATTCCTTTTGACAGGATGTTTCCGGATGGTATCTGCCGTGTAGGGCTTGATTATTATACAAAGACAGTCCAGTTTCAGGATATCAATTACCAGCTGGCACAGCAGGAAGACAAGACGGAGATCTTTGAGGAATGGTGCGCATTCTTAAATTTCTTTGACAGTTCCGTAAAGTTTCAGCTTTCATTTGAAAATATGGCAACGGATGTATCGGATTTTGAGAAGAGCATCAAGATCTCCCATAAAAATGACGGATTCGATGATGTCAGGGATGAGTATTCGGAAGTGCTCCTTCATCAGATGGAAGCGGGAAATAATGGTCTTACGAAGACGAAATATCTTACTTTCGGGATCCATGCGGAGTCCATGAAGACAGCAAAACCGAGACTTACGCATATTGAAACAGATATCCTCAATAACTTCAAGAGGCTGGGAGTACAGGCAAGGAGCTTAAACGGCAGTGAAAGACTGGAACTGATGCACAGACAGTTTCACATGGGGGATGATGCGAAGTTCCGTTTCGACTGGAAGTACCTGACGGGATCAGGACTTTCGGTTAAGGATTTTATTGCACCGAGCAGCTTTGCATTTCCTACCGGAAGATATTTTCAGATTGGAGAGATGTATGGATGCATGAGCTTTTTATCCATTGATGCATCAGATATCAGCGACAGGCTTCTGGCGGATTTCCTTTCGATGGAATCAAGCCAGATTGTTACCATGCATATCCAGTCCGTAGATCAGAATGAGGCAATCAAGACCATCAAGCATACGATTACAGAGCTTGACCGTTCCAAGATTGAGGAACAGAAAAAAGCAGTAAGAGCAGGCTATGACATGGATATCATCCCATCGGATCTTGCAACTTATGGCAAGGATGCAAAGGCACTCTTAAAAGAATTGCAGTCCCAGAATGAAAGAATGTTTCTTCTGACGTTTCTGGTCATGAATACAGGAAAGACGAAGCAGGAACTGGAAAACAATGTGTTCCAGGCGGCTTCCATTGCACAGAAACATAACTGCAATCTGATCAGGCTGGATTACCAGCAAGAGCAGGGCCTTATGAGCACACTGCCACTGGCAAATAACCTGATCGAGATTCAGAGGGGAATGACCACATCCAGTACGGCTATTTTTGTGCCGTTCACTACTCAGGAGCTTTTCCAGAGAGGGGATGAGGCATTGTATTATGGTCTGAATGCGCTTTCCAACAATATGATCATGGTGGACAGAAAGAAACTGAAAAATCCGAATGCACTGATCCTTGGTACACCGGGATCCGGTAAGTCATTTTCTGCAAAGAGGGAGATTGCCAACAGCTTTCTGGTTACGGATGATGATATTATCATCTCGGATCCGGAGTCAGAATATTCTCCGCTGGTCGCAAGGTTCGGTGGACAGGTTATTAAAATTAGTCCGATATCCGACCAGTACATCAACCCTATGGACATCAATATGAATTATTCGGATGATGACAATCCGATTGCGCTGAAAGCAGATTTTATTCTGTCCTTATGTGAGCTGATCGTCGGGAATAAGGATGGCTTGCGTCCGGTAGAAAAGACGGTCATTGACCGATGTATCAGGCAGATCTATCAGAAATATTTTGAAAATCCGGGACCGGAGAATATGCCAATCCTGGGAGACTTGTACCAGGCACTTCTTGCACAGGAAGAACCGGAGGCAAAGCATGTGGCAACCGCCCTTGAAATCTATGTGTCAGGTTCCCTGAATGTATTCAACCACAGAACCAATGTGGAGCTTACGAACCGCCTTGTATGTTATGACATCAAGGATCTTGGAAAACAGCTCAAAAAGATTGGAATGCTCGTGGTACAGGATCAGGTATGGGGACGAGTAACGGAGAACCGGATTCAGGGAAGATCGACCAGATACTATATGGATGAGATGCACCTTCTCCTCCGTGAAGACCAGACGGCAGCCTATACGGTTGAAATCTGGAAGCGTTTCAGAAAATGGGGAGGAATCCCGACCGGCATCACCCAGAATGTAAAGGACCTTCTTGCTTCCAAGGAAGTGGAGAATATCTTTGAAAACTCTGATTTCATCTATATGCTCAACCAGGCAGTAGGGGACAGACAGATCCTTGCAAAGCAGTTAAATATCAGCCCTCATCAGCTTTCGTATGTAACACATTCGGGAGAAGGTGAAGGGCTTTTATTCTATGGAAATGTGATCCTTCCATTCGTGGACAGATTCCCGACAAATACGGAGCTTTACCGTATCATGACAACCAGACTGTCCGAAGGGGCTGATGCAAAGAAGGAACAGTCAGCGTAGCGGCTGTTTCTTCGGAAAGGATAGAGCATGAATGAAGAAAAATATACAAGAAATTCTGCTAAGAAGTCCACCCGGAAGAAAAAAGTGAATCCGGATATCCATGCAGGGAAAAGCCACGGCGAAAAGCTGAAAAATGATTCATCGGCAGCCAGAAGTTACCGTGATAAGATCCGATACGGAAAAAAGGATAATTCACTGTCTGTCAGCGAAGCAAAAGAACTTCGCAGCATGAAGAAGCAGGGAAGAAGGAGGATATATAAAAATCAGGCAGTTGCAGCCACAGTAAGAAAAACCACGATTAAAAATGAGGATGACAACAGTGGAACAGACAGCCTGAATGCAGGATTGGCAGCCGTGGAGACCGGTATTGGAAAAGTACGGGAACATGGACAGGCAAGGAAATATTCTTCCAAAATCCATAACCGTAGTGAACATCTGGATGCCGTGCAGGGTGCGAAAGGAGCGAAAGAAGCCGGAGAGGCTGGAGAAAGCACCATGTCAGCTACCGTGAAGAAAACACGCAAAAAGCTGATGCAGAGGGAATTTGCTGAGGCGGCAGCAAAGAAGCAGGCAAAGGAAGCTGCAAACGGAGCAGGAAAAATCAGTAAAAAGCTGACAGATCAGGCGGAGGATCTTATGGGAAGGCTTGCAGAGATGCTGAAAGAATTCTGTGAAGACCATCCAATCGGCATGATCATAGCAGTGGCAATACTGATCGTTGTTCTTGTGATATCGGGGGCACTGACATCCTGTTCTGCTCTTGGAAGCGGCATAAATAGTGGAACTGTGGCAACTTCATTTACCGCTGAGAATGATGATATCAGGCAGGTGGAAGCAGATTATGTGGCACTGGAAGCTGATCTGCAGAGTACGGTAGATAATATCGAAACGGATCATCCGGGATATGATGAGTACAATTATTCCCTTGCGGAGATTTCACACAATCCGTTTGAACTGGCAGCTCTGCTCACTGTCATGTATGAGAATTACACGCCATCAGAAGTCCAGTCAACATTACAGACTATTTTTGATCATCAGTATACACTTACGACAGAGGAAGTGGTTGAAACAAGGACGAGGACAGAGACCAGATGGCATTATGTGACGCATTACAGGGATGAGGAAAGAACAGGGTACAGGCTGGTCAATGGTCATTTGGAATCCTACACCTATACCGTGTCAGTTCCATATCAGGTATATGAATCCTATGAGGTGGAAGTAGAGTATGAGTATAAGATACTGAATACGACACTTACAAATAATGGCATATCCGCAGCAGTCGGGGCATCAGGTCTCACACAGGACCAGATGGAACGGTATACGCTGCTTCTGGAGACCAGGGGCAACAAACCGGATATCTTCGGAGATAATGTATATGCAAATCCGGGTGTATCGAAGGAATATGAAAGATATGCCGTACCGGGTGAATACCTGACGGATCAGCAGTTTTCCAATATGCTTCATGAAGCAGAAAAATATCTGGGATATCCGTATGTTTGGGGAGGTTCTTCACCAAGTACAAGTTTTGACTGTTCCGGTTTTGTGAGCTATGTAATCAATAACTGTGGAAATGGCTGGAACTATGGCCGGCTTACGGCAAATGACTGGAAAAAGGCAACTGCCAGAGTGGCAGCTTCCGATGTAAAGCCTGGAGATCTGGTATTTTTCCAGAAAACGTATAACACAACCGGAGCATCCCATGTGGGTATCGTGGTTGATCCGGTAAATAAGATCATGATTCACTGTGGCAATCCAATCCAGTATGCATCATATGATACACCGTACTGGAGAGAACATGCTTATTGCTATGGAAGAATCCAGTAATTATGAATGCAGCGAAAGTCACCAAAGTGGTGGCTTTTTTGCTGTCACAAAGGAAAGGAGAGCGCTTATGTATGCAAAGTTAGACAAGCTCCGCGAGGATCTGAAAAAGGCAGTAGCCAAAAGAGAGGCAGCGGATGCAAAGGTAAAGCAGCTGGAAGCAAAGCTGAAAGAAGAGGAAAACCAGCAGATCGTCAGTGATGTTGCATCCTACAATTTATCACCGGAACAGCTGGCACAGTTCTTACAGCTTGCAAACAGTGGCAGGTTACAGGAAATGCTCAGCGGACAGATTCCGATGCCCGGAGCCGTGAATGTAGATACATCCGGTAAAAAACAGAATGAAGACAATGAGACAGATATGGATAAGGAAGAGGAGGATTTCTTAGATGAAGAGAATGAATAATTTGAAAAACGTGATTGCAGCAAAGATTATGGGAGGTATGGTAATCGGAATGACAGCCGTTGCGGGTGTGGCACCGGTTACTGTATTTGCACAGAGTCAGGAGGCGGAATGCATCTGTGAGGAAAAGTGCTCTCAGGATTCCATCAATGAGGAATGTGCAGTATGCCTTTATGATTACAATGTCTGCGAGGGTGTGGATGCACATGTAGAAGGTTCAGAGGAATGCACTGAGACGGCCGAGGAGAGCTATGGATCTCTTACACCTGATGGAAATATGAATCTGGTGGATGATTATGGATCCATTGAGGCAGGAGGCAAGCAGTTCATTACGGTTACAACCAAGTCCGGCAATTATTTCTATATCATCATTGACCGTGATGACAAGGGAACAGAGACCGTGCATTTCCTGAACCTTGTTGATGAATCAGATCTCTTGAAGCTCATGGAGGATGATGAGGTGGAGTCCTATATGAATTCCCAGGGCATGACCGCTTCGGAAAAAGAGACAGAGGAAGTCAAAAGTACAGAGGCTACAGAAGAAATCTCCGAGAAACCAAAAGAGGAGGAAAAAGCACCTGAGACGGGAAAGAAGAAAAATGTAACAGGAATTATGACACTGGTTCTGATCGCAGCCATTGGTGGTATCGGTGGATTTATGTATATGAAGTCCAATAAGGGAAAGAAGAAAGCAGATGCACCGGATCCGGATGCGGATTACTTCGACAGTGAGGATGATGAGGATTATCTTGCAGATATGGATATCGGGGAAGAATCCGTATCAGACCAGGATACCGATGAGGATATTTCCATGGAAGAGGATATCCAGATGGACGAAGCAGATGAGGAATAGGATTACAGGAATGAGGCAGTCGGGAGGCTGCCTTTTTTCAATGGGAGGAATCTATGGCAGAGAAAGAGTTTGATCAGCTAACACCGGAAGAGAAAAAAGCAAGATTTCAGAAAGCACTGGATGACTATAACAGCGGATTTGTTGAAGTGGATTATGCATTGCGGTCTGTAGCTTCCATTCGTGTGGAAGAGGCACTGGAAGACGCCGGCAGAGGACTGGAGGAATTCAAGCTGGCACAGATAAGAGTGCTTTTTGAAGCAGCAAAAGCAGACCTGAACATGGAACATTACATGAACCCTAAGTTTTCCGCATCTCATATGAAGTTCATTATGGAGCAGGAAATGGCAGGTAAGGATGTCACATGGCTTCCTATCGGGAAAATCCTTCACAGGAGCATTGTGGACAAACCACTTACCAGAGACCAAATAAGAAGGATAAAGGAAAGGATGCAGAGGGCAGAACCTAAAGAATCTGTGATTGCAGATCTGCATGAAAAGAAAAAAGAAACGGCCAGGGTTCCGAAGAAACAGGGACAGCAAAAGGAGAAAGGAGAGCGGTAATATGGCAAGAAAAAGCAGATATCTGGGATATATGAAGGGATTACAGAAGATTTGCAGGGTTGGGAATAAGACATCTACAAAGGAATCTGTGCTGACCAGACTGAAAAATGTGAAATGAAAGTAACTGATATAGAACGGGAGGAATTTAGAGTGGCAGAAAATACAGCTGTAAAAGAAGAGAAGAAGGTAATCACGCTTACGGTTGCGGAATGCATGGAATTTCACAGCATGGGTGAATTTCATGAGAATATCAAGAGCGTGGCAGAGGCGGTAGCAAAATTCAAAGCAATTCCACCGGAGCGTATGCACGGAGTTCCGGCAATCGGAATCAGGGCGGCTGATCCAAAGAATCGGGATGAATATACGGAGATGGATGTACTGATCGGGAGAATGATTGACATGGATATGCTTCGTTATATACCGGAGATTGCAGAAAACTGGCAGGCACAACAGATGATTGCATCACTGATCCATGAGATGCCGGATGTAAAAGTTGTGGGACAGATCCCCGACAGCATACAGAAGAAAATCGACTGGCTGGAGTCCAGGGATAAGCGGACGGATGAATTGCAGCAGATAACGGACAAACTGGAGAAGGGAGTTGTGGAGGTGTTCCAGAGTGACAGATATAAGCAGTTTCTTGACACGATGGCGAAATTTCCAAGATATTCCGTAAACAATTCACTTCTGATCATGATGCAGAAACCGGATGCACAGCTGTGCCAGAGTTTTACCGGTTGGAAGCAGATGGGGCGGTATGTGAAAAAGGGAGAAAAGGGAATCAGCATCCTTGCCCCGGCACCTTATAAGATCGAGAGAGAACAGACAAAACTGGATGAAAAGGGAAGACCGGTATTTGATGCTGACGGAGAACCGGTAAAGGAGAAAGTGGAAGTCACAATCCGGGCATTCAAGGTGGTAAAGACATTTGATTTGTCTCAGACAGACGGAAAAGAACTTCCTACCATTGGTCCTTCTGAACTGGTGGGAAATATTGAAGGATATCCCAAGCTCTTGCAGGCACTACAGGAGATCAGCCCGGTCCCGGTATCTTTTGAGCTGATTGATGGAGATGCCAAGGGATTCTATCATCTGGAAGACAAGAAAATTGTGGTTCAGGATGGCATGAGTGAGGTACAGACCATTAAGACACTGCTTCATGAAATGGCACACCAGAAACTGCATGACAAGGATAATGTGCCGGAGGCAAAAGACATTTCAAGGAATGGGAAAGAAGTTGAGGCTGAGAGTGTTGCATATGTAGTATGCCAGCATTACGGAATCAACACTTCTGACTATTCCTTTTCTTATGTCGCGGGCTGGTCAGAGGGAAAGGAAACACCAGAGCTGAAAGCATCCATTGATAAGATCCGCCAGACGGCATCGGAGTTCATCTATCAGATTGACCAGAAGATGGAAGTGCTGATGGCAGATAAGGAACAGGTGCAGGAATCGGCAAAAGCACCAAGTCCGTTTGCACAGGAGCTTATGGACAAAATTGCAGAGGGTGCAAAGGATCTGGGCTTTATTCCAGTTGTACCTGAGATACAGGAGAAAACTGCCAACCCGGAATTAAAGGTAGTTGTTGACAAGGTCCTGAAGGATCTTGATAAGAAAAGGACTCTGTCAAAGGTAAAGGAGTCTGTGAAATCAAAGCTGAAATCCAATACGGAAAAGGCAGAGCAGGCACCTAAGAAAAGCAGAACATCGAAAGCGAAGGAGGAAAGGGCATGAATCAGAAAGAGTTCAATGAAGTGATCATCAGGCAGACGGATCGTTGTAAATCCATGCTGGTGGCAAAGGGAGCAGAGTACGCTCCCAGAGCAGTGAAGAATACGGCAGTGGACAGGCTGGCGCATTTCAAGAAGGCAGCAGTGGTGCTGAATACCACGCCAAGAGCAGCACTTATGGGGATGCTGTCCAAGCATCTGATCTCTGTATCGGATATGTGTATGGGTGAGCAGCAGTATTCCAAAGAGCAGTGGGATGAGAAGATCACCGACAGTATTAACTATTTCCTGATTCTTTGTGCGATTGTAGAGGAGGAACTGAATGAAGAAAATTGAAGTGAAGATATTAAATCCGGAATCCATTGACCAGGCAGAGAAGCTGATGGTCTGTGCGGCAAGGCTGACACAGAGAGGGCATCAGATTTCCTGCCTGGATGATTTCATGGATCTGTATGAAAAGCCATATCAGAGATCCACCGTGGCAAATCTTGTGAAGCTGCCACATCCGACAATCCAGAAGTTTGGAATCATCAATGTGGTTGTAGTCGGTGCATCCAGAAGATTCCTGGCACAGATTAGCAGGCACCAGAATGAAGTGAAATATATGTCGGCAAGCCTGCAATACAGTGACTATTCAGGAGTGGAGGATTTTGTTATTCCCTATGATCTGATAGGAACCGGACAGGAGGAAGGATATTTAAGACAGTGCAGCATGACAATGAAAAATTACCAGGAAATTATCAGATCCGGTGTTGATAATGATTCTGCCGGATATTGTGCACCGCAGGGAATGAGAAATATCCTTCTGATCAGCGCGACACCGTATCAGTGGAAGCACATGATCCGTCAGAGAACATGCAGGAGAAACACAAAGGAAACCAGATATGTGATGCTGAAAATCTGGGAACAGCTTCTGGAGCAGAACAGGGAACTGTTTTCTGACTGTGGACCATTTTGTATGAATGGTGGCTGTGAGGAAGGAAAGATGACCTGTGGAAAAAGTATTCCACCGCAGATGTTACCAACAGATATTATCAGGGTGGATTTTCCAAAACTATGCGAAGCGAGTGTGTTGGAGGAAGGAGTACTAGATGAAGATACAGCTGATTGATTTTGGTGGGAGAAGCCCGGAAAGGGCTCATGCCAATGATGCCGGTGCGGATGTATTCAGTCCCAGGGATGTTGTGATCCGGCCGGGAGATATCTGTAAGTTGCCTCTGGGATTTGGATTAAAAATACCGGATGGCTATGCTGGGTATATATTTCCAAGGAGCGGATTAAGTTCACAGGGAATTGTGTGCGAGCTGCCACCTATTGATTCTGGATATATGGGAGATGTTCATGCAATCATCTCCAATGTCGGTAACAGGGAATATGAAATCAAGGAGGGTGATAAGGTAGGACAGCTTGTGATCATGCCGATCCTGATACCAGATTTTACTTTTGAAAACTGGAAAGAGCGTGGAAATGGAGCCTTTGGTTCAACAGGAAGATAGAGATTATCGATCTTTTGCTGGTGTGTAGATATGTGTATGTGATATAATAAGTAGAACAAATTTGCAAATCGGAATTGATAGAGGAGAGGTTGTTTTGGAAATAAGTAAAGAGTTATTAATTAAAGATATAAAAGATTTTAACTCAATTTATAAGTTGTTTCTTTTTTTCACATCAGCACAAGTCGATGCGGAATATTGTGAAGAAGCAAAACAATGCTATAAAGAATTACAATGGAATCAAAGTCCATTCTATGATGTAATTAACTCGTTTTGGATAACTTTTTCATATGCAATGCATTTAAAATATCCAGAGGAATATCCAATAGCAGAAGCCGGAAATGTTAAGATATATAAGAATCATTATAAAAAATATGATTCATTTCCAGAAAAATATATTAAAGAAAACTCTGATGCAAGAAATCGAGTAACTGCCTTATGCAAAGAATATACGGATATGAAAGAACTGGCGGAGCTTTGTCATACTGTTGCAAATTTTATGCCTTGTCCTCAAGGTTTTAATTCGGCAAAGGGACTATTAAGTGATGTAAGAGATTATTTTCCTTTAATGATTAATAAAATACAAAAATGTGTTGATGAAGGATTAAATTTAAATTATTCTAATACTTCAGAAGGTAATACTTCAGTAGTAGTAGACAATAAAACTATAAAAAAATGGCATAGTTTTTTTATTGAAAATCAAGAAAAATATTGTTTGAGTATGTATTATCAAGTTAATGAAAACAGAATTAATGGAATTACGTTTTTTAAAGGACAATCTTTGTCTTATCCATGTCCGCTAAAAAAAGAAGAGGTAGAAGAATGCTTGGAAAACATGTTGGATAAAATAAACGAAAGAGCAGATCTAATACTTAAGAAGTATAATGAAGAACATAAATCCAATAGTTAACTTTCAGTTTGTCTGATTCATGCACAATTTAATAACAAATTTACATAGCACTTTAGCCAAAAGGTTAAGGTGCTATTTTTTTACCACAAAAGGAGGAATGAAATGTCATATAAGTTAGTAATTGCTGAGAAGCCTTCGGTGGCACAATCTATTGCAAAGGTAATCGGTGCAGATAAGAGAGAGGACGGCTACCTGGAGGGCAATGGTTATATTGTCAGCTGGTGTGTGGGACATCTGGTGGAACTTGCATCACCGGGGTCCTATGATGAAAAATATGAAAAGTGGAGATATGAGGATCTTCCAATCCTGCCATCGGAATGGAATTACCAGATTGCAGAAGCAACCCGAAAGCAGTTCGGAATTCTGAAAAAACTGATGGAAAGAGAGGATGTAACAGGATTAGTGGAAGCCACTGATGCCGGACGAGAGGGAGAGCTGATCTTCCGGCTTGTATATGATCAGGCAAAATGCAAAAAGCCATTCGAGCGCTTATGGATTTCTTCAATGGAAGACCAGGCGATTTCGGATGGCTTTTCTCATCTGAAAAATGGCAGGGAATATGATGATCTCTACCGGGCGGCACTATGCAGGGAGCGAGCGGACTGGATTGTTGGAATGAATGCAACCAGGTTATTTTCAACTTTGTATGGACAGACACTGAATGTTGGAAGAGTCATGACACCGACGCTTGCCATGATCGTACAGAGGGAGGCAGAGATTGATGGATTTAAGCCGGAACCAATTTACAGACTGTCCATCAGCTGCGGAGGCATTACGGCATTATCAGATCGTTTCGAGAAGAAACAGGATGCAGAGAATATCCTGAATGTGCCGAAAGAACAGAAGACCGCACAGGTGACAAAGATTGATCCGGCAGATAAGCAGGAGAAGGCACCACAGCTCTACAGCCTTACAGCGTTGCAGAGGGATGCCAACCGTTTTCTGGGATTCACGGCACAGCAGACACTTGATTATACACAGAGTCTTTATGAAAAGAAACTGGTAACCTATCCGAGAACAGACAGCCGTTTTCTCACAGAAGATATGGAAAGCATGATTCCTGATCTGGCAGGAAAGATGGCTGCAAAATTTGGATATACCAGAAAAATGGTGATTCATCCGAAAGAGGTAATCAACAACAGCAAGGTCAGTGATCACCATGCAATCATTCCTACGGTCAATGTGGCAGATGCAGAGTTTGGAGAACTGCCATCCGGGGAACAGAAGGTGTTGAGCCTGATTACAGCCAGACTGTTATCTGCACTTGGAGATCCGGCAGTGAGAAATGAAGTGGATGTGGAATTTACCTGTGCAGACACAGTATTCAGAGCAAAGGCAAAGAACATCAGGGAAAAGGGATGGAGAGATATTCAGGAATGGATCATGGGAGGCAGTGCAGAGAGCACAGATTCTGAAAATGACAGGAAAGAAAAAAGTGAGAATGCTGATATGCTGGCCTGCATTGCAACTCTGACCAACGGAAAGTCTTATCCATTACAGAATCCTAAGATGGAGGAAGGAAAGACCACACCTAAGAAACATTTTACAGAGGACAGTTTACTGTCTGCAATGGAGAGAGCCGGAGCAGATGAGATGCCGGAAGAAGTGGAGAGGAAAGGAATCGGAACCTCCGCAACCAGGGCAGCTACGATTGAGAAGCTGGTTCGTATCGGATTTGTGGAACGTAAAGGAAACAAAAAGACAAAGTACCTTCTTCCGACACATAAAGGAGTTGCACTGATCACGGTAATGCCGGAGCAGATCCAGTCCGCATCCATGACAGCAGAATGGGAGCAGAAACTTCTGGATGTTGAGAAGGGAGCATTCTGGGATGCAGAGTTTATGAACGAAATTGAAGGGATGATCACGGAACTGGTCAGAACCTATAAGATCATTGAAGATGCAGAAGTGCTCATGCATCCGGTGCTGGAAGAAATCGGAGTATGTCCTTGCTGTGGCAGGCATGTAGTCGAGAGGCAGAAAGGATATTCCTGTGAGAACAGGCAGTGTAATTTTGTGCTGTGGAAGCAGAACCGATTCTTTGAAGCTCTTGGCAAAAAGATGACCAAGCTTGTAGCTGTAAAACTTCTTTCTGATGGAGAAGTGGCACTGAAAGGCTGTAAGTCAAAGAAAACCGGAAAGACCTATGATACAACGGTCATCATGACAGTGGATGAGAACCAGAGAGCAGTATTTGAACTGAATTTTGAGAAGGGAGCAGGCAAATATGGAAAAAGCAAAAACAAGAAAGATTAAAAAGTGGGATGAAGTACACGGAGAGCACGAGGTGGAAGTATCAGACAATACCGGAGGATGTGAGCCGGAAGAGGTGGCTGGAGCCAGCCCTTCCATCAGCAGAAATCCAATGAGGAGCATCGAGGATATGGTGGAGCAGAACGACAACAGCTTTGATGGTGTGATCAATAATGTGAAAGTGGAACCGGCAGCAGGTACTTTGGAAATTGTACCGGATGATAAAAAATCTGTACTGGAGAAATTAAAGGAACAGAGTAAACAGATGCAGTCCCCTGTGCCTGTTTCTGATAGAAAGCCGGTTCCGGGATGTTGTTTTGAAAGAGAGTTCCAGGGATGGTAGAAAGATCAAAACGAATTGAGCTGAGAGTGACCGCAGATGAACTCAGACAGATTCATGAGCGTATGCAGGAGGCTGGTATTTCCAGTCTCACTGCATATATGATCAGGATGGCACTTCACGGATATGTCATTGTGATGGATCTTTCTGACTTAAAAGAAGTCCTTCGTCTTTTACAGATATCCGGCAATAATCTGAATCAGTATGCAAAAAAGGCAAACGAAACAGGCAGCATTTATCATGAGGATATCGAAGAACTGAGAACAAATCAGAAAGAGATTTTGCAGGAAATGAGAAAAGTGCTGGACAGACTGACAGCAATTATGTAAGGCAGGTGAGAAGATGGCGGCAACAAAACTGATAGCAATGCACCAGAATAAAGGCCGGAGTGTGATGCGGTGTCTGAAAGACAGGACAGATTATGCCATGAATGGAGAAAAAACGGATGAGGGAAAATATATTTCGTCTTATCAGTGCAATCCGGAGCTGGTTGATCTGGAATTTGCTCAGGCAAAAAAGGAATATCTGCATAAGACATGGCGGCAGCCTAAGGGAGATGTGATTGCATATCAGATCCGCCAGTCCTTCAAGCCGGGAGAAATCACACCGGAGGAAGCAAATGAAGTCGGATATGAAACCGGCATGAGATTCACAAAAGGGAAGCACGCATTTATTGTGGCAACCCATGTGGACCGGGCACATATTCATAACCACATCATATTCAATTCCACCAATCTGGAGTGTGACCGGAAGTTCCGGGATTTCTGGTTTTCCGGAATTGCATTGCAGAGACTAAGCGACATTATCTGTCTGGAGCATGGACTTTCTGTTATTCCAAAGGTAAAGCCGAGTGAGAGACAGCGGAGGACAAAGTACCCGGAACGTGTGAGCATAAGGGATGTCATCCGGGAAGATATTCTGAAATGCCTGGATCAGAAACCGGCAGATTTTGAAGAACTTCTGAAATTTTTACAGGCAGAAGGATATGAGATCAAGCGTGGTAAGCATACCGCAGTCTGTGGGAAAGAACAGAAACGTTTCATCCGGTTCCGTTCACTTGGAGAGGATTTTACAGAAGAAAATCTGAAAAAAGTGATTGCCGGAGAGAAAGAGCCTCCTGAAAAAAAAGAAAAAGTACCGGAACGGAAAGAAGCAAAACCGGAAAAGCGCAAGTTTGATCTGGTAGTTGATATTCAGGAAAAAATGGCACAGGGAAAGAACGGCGGCTATGTCCGGTGGGCGAAAAAATATAATGTGAAACAGTTTGCGGAGTCCATCTTGTTTTTACAACAACATAATATTCACGATAAGGAAACACTAGATGCATTGGTGGATGGGAGTTCTGCAAAATACCATGAACTTATGAAAACCATCAAAGATGCAGAGGAGAAGATGGCAGCAAATAAAGTGATCAAGACTCACATTATCAATTATGCCAAGACCAGAGAAACTTACATTGCCTATCGAAAATCAGGGTACAGTAAAAAATTTTTCGAGGCACACCGGGATGAAATTACTCTTCATAAGGTAGCCAAGGAAGCATTTTCAAAACGGCCGGATGGAAAAATTCCGAAGGTAAAGGATCTGAATGAGGAATTTGCAAGACTGCTTTCAGAGAAAAAGGCAGCTTACAGTGAATACAAGAAAATAAAAAAAGAGATGCGGGATTATCAGATAGCGAAGCAAAATGTGGAATCCTTCTATGTTGCTCAGCAGAGCTGGGACATAGAGGAAGACATGAAAAAGAAACGGCAGCAGGAAAGATAAGCATACGGGCAATCATCAAAAATATAAATTGGTGTTTGCCCTCTTTTTTATATTCCGGCAGAGCAGGAATGTATCAGCACTCACGAAGTGAGGGCGCAGCTTGGCATCGAAGATGACATTCTAAGGGGATTGGGGATGTGCCTCCAACAAGCAAAACGCGCTCGTGTACGTACGAGGGCACTGCTTGCTAACTTGCGAAGCAACAACGATTGCGGCCTTAATGAGCCGCTATTTTAAGAAAAGGAGAACAGGATGGAAGATAAAGTATTAGAGATAAAAGATAAGATGTCAGATATAATTACGGCAGCTGATGTAACAGATATCAGATTGACACAGGCAGGATATTACTGGGATGCAGGATATAACGAATTTGATTTTACATGCAGGATAGAAGGAACAGAAGACCGGATTCACATGGTACAGCAGAGACATGATGAAGGATATGGTCTTGTGATCCGTTCAGAAAAGGATGATATCTGGGATAGAATTTCAGGAAGTGAAGTCTTCCGACTGGAAGAAAAGCTGCTGGATGAAGTGCAGTACAGAACCCATCACAACAGGATAGAGAAACTGACTTCCCTATTGAGCTGCCGAGAGATGCATTATGAGCTTATGGAAAATGATAATCATAACCTTCGGAATGTGATTGGCAATCTCTGGACGGAGCTTAGAGAAAAAGAAAATCAGCTTGCTGTAAGTGTGATTTCAGATTTCAGAAAGAAAACAACGGAGCAGTTTCACCCAGTAGACGGAATGAGTGCCGAAGAGATTGAAGAAATGGTATCGTACTATGTGCAGGCAAAGATTATAGAAAATGATCTG
>ERZ1034871.856-NODE-856-length-16908-cov-3.771732_pt1 | contig 16908 bp, 14 predicted proteins | sample MGYA00520631_ERZ1034871 | MGnify/ENA primary metagenome ERZ1034871 (study PRJEB33766, sample SAMN09781721) | gut metagenome | biome: gut microbiome | host: Homo sapiens | place: Madagascar | study: EMG produced TPA metagenomics assembly of the PRJNA485056 data set...
GTCTTCAGCAGTCCAGTCGCGTTCGGAAAGATACTTCTTCACCTCGCCGTTGTCGTCGAGCAGACAGCCACGCATCAATGAGTGTACAGGCAGAGTCTTGTGCATTGCCATATTACCCACACGCGTACACACATCTGAGCTTACAGCCGTGTCAAACTCTACACCGTAGCTCACATCATCCTCCTTGTACGGAGCAATGTCCTCCGCTTTTACTCTCACCACCGAGCCGCCAACCTCAGCCAGCAGCGTCATGTCCGTCGAGCCACCCTTCACCAGTGCCACAGTTCCCAAGTCTTGTCTTTCAATAGTCATATTCTCCTAAAAATTAAATGTTTGTGCTTAAAGTTAAATCTCAAATGTGGCCAAGAACACTGCCATCAAGTCGGTCGTCTCAGAATCCGTTGGCTTCACCTTCACCGTGCATTGTGTCTTTTCGGTGCTTGTGTTTCTTGAACTTATGTCGGTCATCTCGCCCTTGCCGTTGGCAAAGTCGAGGTCGCCCGCCACTGTGTCCGAAGCTTCCAACTTGTAGAGGTAAGCCTCCCACGTGCAGCTTGCAACCGTAGGCACCACTTCTGGCTTGCCGTTCGTGCGGAGCTGTCCTATGACAGTCACGTCTGTATCGCCAAGCGATTCCGAACACTGTGCGCGCACATAAAACTCGTCTGCCTCGTCAGTAAGTATGATACCGTCAGTATATACCACCGAGCCATTCACCACGAAATCAGCGAGAAAAAGTGTTGTGCCGTCAACGTCAGCTCGTGTCACCTTTGCAGGGTTGAAGTCCGTCAGGGCGTGTGCCGCGTCTCTCACTCCTTTATACCATTTCAATGAGTAGCCATCCGTGCTGCCGCCATACGTCATGGTCTTGCCGCCGAAAATTAATGAATGCTTAATAATTGTCGTAGGATTGGCATCATTCAGTATCACGTTTTCGCTGCTCAAGTTGCCGTAGTAGCTTGAGGCTCCTCCCTGCGTAATCACTACTTCTATATCCTTGGACATTACAGCCGACACTCCGTCCACCGTCACCTTTGCTGTGAAGGTCAGCGTGTCGTTGTCGGTGTTGCTCTCCGAGGCCAAGTTGCCGATAATTTCGAGCTTTCCGCTCGTCTTGTCCACCTTGAACTTCTTCACCAGACCGCTGTTGGTGCTATAGCCGTTTGAGTCAAACGTCAGCGCATTGCCAATATACTTCCATGTCCAATCGCTCAGTTTTGCTGTTTTGTTCGCTGTCAGCGAGCGACCTTCAGGAGTTATGATAGGGTGGGAGCCTCCTTCCGTCCACGATGGCAAAGGATTTCCCTGGGCGTCCACCGTCTGATACAGTTCAGCGCCACTTCTCTTCAATCCCAACGCAAGCGTATGACCAGTTCTCAATCGCTTGATTACCACGTTACCTTGTACTGTTTGTCCCATAATATTCTTTTGTTAAATATGTTTTTTGTGTTATTCCTTTTTCTTTAATTATCCCATTGCTCTGTCAAAGCTGCTCCGTGCCTACACGGTGTCCTTCACGCCCAGGTTGTGCTCCGCCACATACACCTCGGCCTCCTGGTCCGTCATCACCGTGCCCTCAAGCCATTCAGCTCTCTGCTCCAGCGTGCCCTCAAGCCGTGCGCAGTTCATCACGCCGCTCTCGTTGAGCAGCACCTTCTGTCCCTGCTCACACACTATGCGCCCAGTTAGACTTATATTCGCCTTCTGCGCTCTCTCAATGCTGCAAATCAAGTATCTCATATCCTTCAGTCATTTTTGTATTACTTAAATGATAAACACCTCACCGTTCTTTCCCGTCAGCACCTTGCCATCCTTTGTCACGGCCAGAGCATGGGCGGGCTTCTGTTCTGTAGCTATATACTCCGCAATCTCCGCCGTGTCGGTCAGTCCGAATTTCTTCATCGAATACCGCGTCTTGTCGCCGTAGCCTATCTCATGGTCCTTGCCTTTAGCGTCGGTCACAAACCACAGTATTCTGTGCGTGCGCTGCGGATATTTCAGCACTCCCTTCTTGGTGGATGCAAGCACACGGTCGTCTCTCATGTCCTCCTTCGCGCTCGCGTCCGTCTTGTTTAGGTAGTCCCAATTCACGCCCGGCTCCTTTCTCGCCGCGCCCACCGTAACCGCAGCCACAGGCTTGTCCTTCCATCTCACCTCTATGGTCAGAGCCACATTGTCCACCATCCTCAGGTCCACCTCCACATGCCGCTTGTTGGCCTCCGTCACAGGCGAGTCGATAAGGTTGTCATTCGTCAGCTCCACCATTCTGCTGCCCTCATGCAGCCACACCTTCACGTCATACAGTGCAACGTCGGCCACCGTGTTGCCCTTTCTTACCGTCAACACAAAATCATGCTTGTAGCTACCCGCGCTCGTCTCGGCCTCCCTCATTTCCACGTCCGAGTAAGTCGCCAAGCCCTGCGCCACCTCATACTCCATTTCCGCCAGCATGTCCTCCGTAGGGTCATATATGACAGTCTTCGCACCGCTCACGTCCACCGACCAGTCATCCTCCGACTTGTCAGTTGTCGAGAGCACCACCGCGTCCGTCACTATAGTAATGTTCTTGCCCGTGCGCGTGTCGGCCACAGTGCACTCGAAATACAGCGAATGGGTTTCTCCAGGCATCACGTTACGCGCCACGGTCAGCTGTCCCCGTTGGTTGCCAGATGCCGTGTTGACGCTCACGTCGTCCTTCCATCCCGCCACTGTCTTTATGTCCTTACCGTCAAGATACCACGTCATGGTGTCCGCCGCAATATCCTTATTTGTCAACGGCTGCGCCATCGAACCGTCCGATGCCGTGAGCGTAACCTTCGGCATCAGCACCAGCGGCGTAATCTTGCGGTTAGGCTGATACACATTCAGCACCTCGTCATACACCTGCGTTAGCGGTGAGTCGCCATCCGATACGACCGAAATACTATGTGCCACACTCAGCGGTTGATAGTCGCGTCTGATTCTGTTCTTTGTTATTTGCATCGCTTTTTAGTTTTTTTTGTTTTTACATATCATATCTCCACCGTCGCCCCCACTTCCTCGCCTCCATTCATCACAGCTCTGAACGTGAACAGCGTCGATATTTCCTCGCCCAGGTCGTTTTCCTCCGAGCTGTGGCTTATGTCTATCGACCCCTCGAAGTTCTTCACCTTGTCCTTCAGTGCCCACGCCTTGTCGCTCGCCCCGTCGCCCGATGTCCTTTCCACGCTCCATTCCTTCACGTCTTCCGTCTTCTCTTCCCATCCCTTCATTATCCTGCATGTCAGCGTGCATGTCTCTCCCCAGGCCAGGAACCCGTCGAGCGAGTTCTCTATCTCCATTCTCAGCGGCCATTTCACAAACTGCTGTATCGTTCCCGACATGTAGATGTTGTTGAGATATGCACTATAACCTGTCATGTTAAGACCGAAAATGCTAAGGTTAGACAGGTCTCCGAACTGAGCGGCTATCATGTTTTCTGTAAACTCCCAGTCGTTCACGTCCTTCAGATAACGCTCATAGGTAAGGGTAGAGTAGCGAGAGCTTTGTCTTGTCTTATCTGTGAAGTTTCCGTAAGCAACGAAGTGCATCATGCTTGCAGGGTGATGTAAAGCTTTCCAGTGTTTGTCACTTCTGAGGACGTAACGAAATGCGTTGTTGATACCTCCATTCACGCTCATAACCTCCACTATACGGAAGTAAGATGTGAAAAAACCACCGAAGCGGAAGTTGCCTATACCATCGTCGTAGTCGTCTGTGGAATTGTTGGACAGCGTAATGTGGTCGTGCCATATTCCTTGGCAGATGTCGTCAACTGCTATCTTTCCAATCTCACCTTCTTCAAGATGCAAGTATACTGTGCCTCTCTGCAGCTCGTTTCCTTCCTCGTCATGGTCTATCTCTACATTCTCAATGATACCACCTCCTGCCGCTCTCCAGTCGTTACCAACTCGTATTGATATGCGGTTGAAGCGATATTCGGGAGCTTCCATGAATGAACGCAGGGTGAGGGATTCAAGAAAACCGACACCTCGACCGTCTATCTTTCCACCGAAACCTGCTTGACCTTCAGCGAAGGATTCTCCGAACTGTGCGCCTTCATGTAGGCTTGCAGTCTCCTTTGAGACAAGTCCTTTAGCGAAGTTGATAAGACCCATTGCCGTATCCGCTCGAACCTTGGAAAGGAAGCTGTTTCGTGTGCGACGTGCAGAGTAGACGTTACTATCGGTCTCTGGTGTGGTATCATTCATCCCGATAACATAGACTCCTCCACCATTAACGTTTTCACTTCCTATCTGTATACCGTTGACGGTAATAGAGTTAACCTTGTCTTCCAGTTGACCAAGACGGCTATAGGCCGCTTTCTCGCCCACTATGTAGGTTGGACTGTCATAAGGTATGTCCAATTTGATTTCGATACCTATGATACGAGAGTTACGGTAATGTTTACCATCCTTATCTGTGTCCGAGAACAACGGATTAATCAGCTTCACTTGCTCGCCAAGAGGGTGATAGTTGTATGTACCGTGATTGAAGAACTTCTCACTATCAAGAACACAGGTGAAGTTGGAATTATCCACCATTGATTTCTTGTAGTAGTTCTTTGCTCTGACGTACAAGGCTTCTTGCGCATCTGGGATTAGAGGTGTCTCTGTTATCTTGCTTGCGTCCCAGTTGTAGAGATAGAACTTATCACCTATCTTCGGACACATTACAGAATCTGGTAGTGTGCGACCGTATGTGTCATTGGCAACAATCTCGAAATAGTTAACCTTGTCTATTATCTTGAAGTTTACCTCAAATTCCATCCCTGTTAGCGCACCGCTCTCAAACCTAATCATAAGGTTGAGTCCCTTCTTTTTCCAACTCGCTTCGAAGTTCGTTGCAAAAGAGTCATTTGATGTTACTTGCCAGAATGTAGCTGTCTTTTTTGTTCCATCCTCGTTTTCGACAGTACTTTCATACGTTTTTATGGCACTTACAGCACAACTCACCTTAGGATATTCATCTTCAAACTTTACTACTCCTTCGATGGCTTGTGAATCACTCTTGACCACATTTACATTCTCTATGTACCCATCTTTACTGTAATAGCCTTCTTCGTCAACGTCCTTGTTTGGAAGCATGAGGTAATCAGTAGCTATACCGTCTGTAGTCACATCTGCGTCAGCTCCTGAGAAATATCCCGAAGGTATGTTCTTGTCTGATCCGAAAGCGTACAGTCGAGTGATGAAAGATGATTTTGATTCTGATTGTGACATAGACAGCATATTTACACCTTGTTCAAAGGTTGTCTGTCCATTCATTTCACAGTAACCAAGGTATATGATAGGACCATCCACCCACCACTCACAATCAAGAGTCTCGCATATTGTGTTAAGAGCTTCAATTATGCTTATCGAGCTATACTCTACAAGGAATCTCTTTTCTGTATCGAACACGTCTTTGTTATATGTCGTGTAATCGACTGAAAAATCCTTGTTGTGGTATTTATAGTTTAAGGCCTTTAAGTTGCTTAGAACAACGTTTAAGTGTACAGAAACGGATGTTGTGAGCTTGAATGATGTTTCGTTAGCACCGTACTGAGGACGATACTTACATATCTTGTTCTTCCAGCTCATGTAATAGGCATCCATCTGCAGCTCATAGTCGTAACCGTCAGTGGTCTCATTATACTTCGGGAAGTATGCAGAGGTAAGCACGAAAAGACCGAAATCAGCTATCTCCACAGAGTCACCAATCTCGAAATAGACTGGCTCTTCTGTAGAAAACTTCAAGATGATGTAGTGATGGTCCATAAGCTGCCGTGACATCTTAGAACCATCACAAACATCTTCGAGAGCGAAGAACGGCTGATTATTTCTGTATATCTGTATCATCTGTTAGGTATTTGCTTTTTTCTCCTCTGTCACTTGGGTCTGGCTCGTTGAGCTTTAGGCTGAATGATGCCATTTCCCTCATGAACTGACTAAACTGCGTGCAGGATATGTAAATACATCTGTACCATACTTTCGGCTGATAGGAGGAGTGTATAACCATTTCTCCAGTAGCAAGAACTTCGTTGCAGAACTTCTCATATTTCGACAAGAAGGAATCAACGTCTTTGGCTGACAAATGGAATCCTACTGTTATCTCTCGCTCGTCCAAGCATGGGTTGTGCTTGATAACACGCTTTCCATTCTTGGAACGATACTTGTTACTTATAAACTCCTTGTTAGGAGCAGGTGTCATAAGCGTGCTGAGTGCGGTATCATCCATGAAGATTCCATACTCTCTGAACGCATCCTTACCGTTAATTATGAGTTGTCCTGTAGGCATATCTTATTATTTTAGCTTAGACCCACTTGGTTTTCGCTGTGAACCTCTTTTCCTATTTGTGAGTATAGTAATAAGGGTTGGGCAGCGAAAAACCGTTGTAGGTCAAATTTCCTTTAATCGTTTATTCATATCATCAATCTTAGCACCGAACTCGTTGTATGTGAGCTTTGCGTATTTAACGATGTCTTCAAGGTAGCTGTTGGTCATTATCATCATGTTACGGATTTCTACGACCGCCCCATTGGTTGATATTCCAGTAGCCACTATTGTTTCCATCTGTGCTACGGTGGTTACCATGTTAGCGGAAATGTTCTCTCCTGCAATCTGTAGGGCAGTGAAACGACCATTTAGTTCATCAGCCGTTTCTTGTCCCATTGACTGCCATCCTCCGCTTGTAGCAGACTGGGATGATGTTCCAGTGAAGCCTGTCACCTTAGACCATTCATCCCTGCGCTTAATTCCCTCCGAAACGATGTCTTCATATCGTTTGTTGAAATCTTCTATGTCTGCGTCGGTAAGCTGACCGTTTTTAGCCTTCATGAGAGCAGCCCAATCATCATAGAGCTTCTTCAAGTCACCATTGATGAGGTCTTCCATGGAGTAGGAGAGAAGAGCCTTCTGCATCATTTCTGCGAAATCGTCTGCGAAGTCTTGTGCTGACTTATTCATATCCATGAGGTCAGAGATAAAGCTTTCCTTCATGCTGTCAAAGGTAATCTGAGTAAGATTCTCCTTCATCTTGTCTGTCAGCTCTTCTAACTTACCTGCTTGGTCTATGTAGTCATTCAGCTTTTCTGTCAAGCGACCGCCATAGTTTCCCTTGCCAGTGTTCTCGATATGCTCCCATATAGCGACGTTGCCACGGAGAAGTTTCATTTCTTCTGGACTGAGGGAGAAGAGGTCACCATTGAAGTCAGACTTGACGTTCTTCTTGATCCACTCCATTTCATCATCATCAAAGCCACTCCAATACTTGTTCCAAGAACCGTGAGAGGCATGATAGCTTGCTTGTGCCTTTGCAATGTCGAGGTAGTTCTGATTGGTCTCCTGCTGATTCTTGTAGGCTTGCTCGTAGTATGAGGTTGCCTTAGAACCGTAAGTGTTCTCCATTGCGTTGGTTAAATCCTCGATGGATTGTTGCAGGAGTTCATTTCTATCTGTGAGCCTTTCGATGGTGTCGTTTACCTTCTTTGCATTTCCGTCACCACCGAACAGACTATTGAAACCACCGAATGAAAGCGTGTTGAGGATATGAGAAACGAAGTTCCCGATACTCTTCATTGGCTTCATAACGATGTCACCCGACAAAACATCATCAAGAATGCCAGTTACTGCGCCAAAGACCGTCTCCGTGAGGTTGCTTATGAGTGTTCCGAAGCCATCTTTCAGAATATCGAGGATGCCGAGTACTGCGGAGATTATTTCACCTGCCATACCGCTATCCCCAAGTGCTTGCGTCAGAACCTTGGCTGCATTGCTGTCTTTACCGAGCAATCCTTGGATGCCCTTAGCAATGGTATTGGCTGTATCCTTCTGCATACTACCACCAAAAAGCTTGTCAAGGCTAAGAACGGAGTTTCCTATGCCTTTGAGTGAGCCAGATGTTAGACCTTGCAAGCCATCTTCAAGCTGTTGGAACTGAGAGACTGCCTTCTGTGCAGATGTCTGTAAGTCTGAGGTTGCCTTCTGTACTGTAGAACCGAACGTTTTAACATCGTCAGTTGCTGTAGTAAGATTCTTTTGTGCTAAGGCAAGATTTACCTCTGACTTGTCTATCTTTGTTTTGTCTCCGCCCTTCTTTGCCTTTGCGAGGTCTTCTTGAGCCTTGGTGACTGCTTCTGTTGCTTCTATCTCACGTTCCTGGGCATCAATATAGCCTTGCATGGCTGACTGATAGGTGTTGATGTCGTCAGAGACCTTCTTGAAGATGTCGCTATCCCAAACAGTGGCAGAGCCTTGTAGCTTGGATATAAGCTCCTGTATGGTTTTCTGCTCATTGACATCTGAAGTGTTCTTGGAAAGCTCCTGCAGCTTCTTGATGGTTGGCTCCAGTTGGTCCTTGAACATAGCTCCGAAGTCTCCGAAGATGCTTCCCCAGTCAATGTTCTGCCTAATAGCGTTTATCTCGATGGTTTGGAGGTCCTTCTTCATCTGCTGCTGAAGGGAAAGCTTTTCGCCCTGCGTCTGAGCCTTGGCAATCTTCTCTTCGTATTCCTCGGCTATGGCTTGCTTCTGCTGATAGAGCGAACCATATTCCTTCAAGTAGTCGCGCATAGAGGTGAGGGCTTCCCTGTTGACATCATCAAGCTTCTTGTTGTACTCTTGAGTAGCGAGGTCTCTTGCCTTATTGAGCGCATCGGACTGAGCGGAGGTAAGGGATACTTTTTTGCCAGCTTCCTTGTTCTTCTTCTTGAACTCGGCTTCCTGCTTGTCAATCTCGGCTTTGCGCTTTGCGTAGTCGTTCTTGATTTCAGCAAGCTTCTTCTCCGTGCCTTCCTGCATGAGGGAGATAGTTTCATCTGTATTTTTCTGCTGCAAAGCCTTCAAGCGGTTGTTTAATTCCTCCTGGACTTTGATAGCTTTGTTTTCTTCCTTGATGCGAGTCTTACGTGCTGTGACTGCCGCTTTCGCTGCCTTTCCACTCACATCACCACCTAACTTCGAGTAGGCGTCCTTGGCTGCTTTCAAGTTTTGTGTGGCGGTTTCGTAATCAGTAGCGGTGTATTTGCTCTTATTTTTCTCCATATCAGCAACCTTCTTCTTGGCTGCATTGTATTCACGCTGCGCCTTGTTGTAAGCTTGCTGATAGGTTTCTTTAGAACCAGTGTTAGCCAACGCTTGCGCCTTTGTTTTGGCTTGATTGAGGGATTGTTTGGCGGTGTTCCATTGAGCCTTGAAAACCAATGGAATAGTCGTTGCGCCAGTGACCGCCCAATTACGCTTCATAGCTAAGAGGTTGTTCAAAACCTTTGTTTTCTCAGACTCCTGCATACGGAGATTCAGATCAGCAGGATTCTTCTTGATGTCTTCACGAAGACCTGCTATCTCTTTCTGAGCTTTATTGATGAATGCGTCCAGCCTACTTTCGCCAGTGGCATAGTTAATGGTTTCGTTAGCAGCCTGCCAGTCATTAGCCAAAGTGATTGCTTCATCGTAGAAATCAAAGATTTCTTGGCGTACACTTTCGTTCTCTTGCGCTTCTTGCAAACGAACTTCGATAGGTTTTGCGTTCTCTGCTGCTTGGTTTCGAAGCGAAATGATATTGGTAAGCCTATCTTCTGCCTGGTCTAAAGCTGCTTCTGCTTGCTCCAATTGGCTACTGAGTAGTATTCCTTGCCCTCCTCCGTTGTAGGTAGCATCACTTGATAATAATTGTTGGAGTTTCCTTACTTCATCTTTATATTTGTCTACATCTTCTACTGCCTTGTCGTATTTTGACTCATCCATGCTTTCAGCAACTTCCTTTTGCGCCTTTGAGAAGTCAAGGGTTGCTATAGCTGCTTGGTCGTACTGTTCTGTAAGCTGAGGTGCGAGGTTGGAGAGTTTTTGGTAAGCTTCTGCCTTCTCGTATTCTGTAGCTGTCTCGGACTGAATTGTTCTGATAAGGCTTTCAATATTCTGCTGACGTTCCTTGACCTTATTGTCGAACTCGTCCCATGCTTCATTGGATTTCCTAACAGCCGTTTCATGTGCTGATTCTGCTGTGGCAAGCTTATATACGGCATAGGTTACTGCTGCGATGGTGGCAGCTATCATAAACAGAGGACTAGAGAACATAGAAGCATTCCATGCCCTCTGTGCTTTCTCGCATAAGAGAGTAACCTGTGCCCATATTCCTTTGGTTGCGGTATCGCGAGCTGTCGCTGCGGTATTCAAGCCTTGGGATGCAGTATTGGCATTGGTTGCAGCCGTTGCAGCTTTCTCTCTTGCTGCTTTAAGTTGGTTTGCTATATTGTTTCTTTCGTTTGCTGCCGTATTGAGGTTTGTTGCTGCCGTATCTCTGACTTCTGCTGATACATAATCGTCAAGGGCATCATAAGCATCTTGGAGTGATTGTACTTCGTTATCTTGTAGCGCAAGCTTATTCTCCAATACATGAACCTCGTCTTGCATAACCTTTGCCTTGGTTTGCAATTCGGCAACGTAAGCCGCAACCTCTTCACGCTTGGATGCTACCAATTCCGCCTGTGCTGCTGATAACTGACCTTTGGCTACTGCTTCTTCAAGGTCTGTCTTCTTTACTTCTTCCTTCTTTGGAAGTAATGCGTCAAGGGCTGACAACTCAGCCGCATAGCCTACATTTGCTGTAGCTGTATCAAAGGCTGCTACACTTACTGCCATTGCCTTATAAAGACCGATGGCAGATGCGGCTGCAAGGATAACCTCACCTATCTCCTTCCAATGGTCGATAACCTTGGATGTAATATCCAAAGCATCATTCATTAAGCCTTCTGTTTGTGTGCCGAGGTCATTGATAGCCATTTCGATGGTGTCTTTGATATTGCTTATCTGACCTGTAATAGAGTGAGATTGCTTTTCCATCAATCCACCGAACTTACCACCCTCATTGGTAAGGCTTTCGATAGCCTTCTTGACTTCGGGGAAACCAACCTTACCTGCGGTCACCAATTCCGAAACCTTATCCTTGGTAACTCCGAACTGCTTGGCAAGTTCCTCTGTCAAAGGAATACCGCGACTTGTAAATTGCATCAAGTCTCTTGTGAACAATCGACCTTGCACCATCGTGGTACCATACAGCCATGTGAGGTCTTGAAGGTTCAATCTCAATCCTGCTGATACGTCACCGAGCCTTCTCATGGTTTCGGTAATCTCGTTGGCTGCAAATCCGTATGCAAGGAGCTGCTTTGCGCCATCTACCACACCACTCATATCATAAGGTGTAGTAGCAGCAAGGTTGGCGAGGTCTGAAATCATTCCCTTCGCCTTCTGTCCACTGCCGAGCATGGTTTCAAAGGCAATCTCAAACTGCTGAAAATCTCCTCGGACAGTACCCAGTGTGCTGATGATTTCCTTTGCCGTGAATCCAGCAAAAGCTACCGATGCAACAGACTTGATGCGATTGAAAACATTCTCAATGCTCTGACCCTGCTGCTCGACTACTCTTGCTGTCTGTGCCACACCATCCTGCACCCCCTTAAAGGCTCTCAGTACAGCTGAATTATCTCCTGTTATGTCAAACTTTAAACCTGGCATTTTTTTATTCTGTCAATTCTGTAAAGTTGCACCTCCTTATCCAAACCTTTATTCTTGGCTTTATTGCTGTTTGTGTTGGAGGTTAAATTGGATTCTCTTCGCTCTGTCTGATCAGCTCCATGATGTCCTCTTTGTTATCTCCGCTGAAGACCTTTTCTGTTGCTGATGGAATGTGAGCCTTCTTTCTTTCCTCATCGGATAGATAGATGGAAGTTATCTTATCCTTCATCATGAGTGTGAGGTTGTTATATGATATTTCCCACAGGACATAGTCAAGGGTCCACTTGTATCTCTCGCAAGCTGCATCAATGAGAGAGCCCCAAATGGTTCTACCACCAAATATATACTGATTACTGGAGTCTTTGGCTCTGTTTATTTTCTCCATGCGTTGTGCTTGCTTGTCTATACCACATTCTGTGATAATGTCATGAAGTTTGTTGTCTGAGAGTATGGTGATGAGAAGGGTAGCTATATCATCGTTATCACAGAACTTGAAGATGATGTTTTCCCTTGCCTTCAGTATGCGTGAACTTAGCATATCGGATTTCTTCTGAAGGGTATGATAGGCTATTACCTTACAGCAGATACTTCGGTTCTCACTTACTACACGGAGTGCTTCTATGAGTGGATTCAGTTTTAGGTTATCATCTTTGATTCCCATCTGCTTAATCAATGGAGCAGTCAAATACATTTTGCCTAAAGTCTGAGGGTAGATAAACATGTGTCTTCTACCTACCTGTATGCCTATAGGTGTATCTGTTAACACCATGGCTATCTTTGTGCCAATTTCGATGTCATTCTTCATAAGCCAATAAAATTTGTTAGCACCCAAGGCAGGACTCGAACCTGCGTCTCTCAACCATCTTTTTAAAGACCAAGTGGATTTTACAGGACAGGATTTGGTCTCGCTCTAACCAACTGAGCTACTTGGGTAGATTGCCGACTGATAACCCTCAATCGGCTGAAGGGTGAGAAGAAATCAACATATTGTCTTAAACGTCACCTTCGACCTGTCCGTTTGTTGGAACGGTTATTTCCGTTGATGTGTCTGTAGCACCTGCAGGATGCTTGAATGTAAGAACGTATTCGTCTGTCTTTCCCTTAGCCTTCTTGGCTGTGATGATGCGCCAACGGAACTGACAATATACGGTCTCACCCTTGCTGTTGGTGGTCTTTGCTACTTCGTCTCCCTCAGGAACAAGAGCCTTGTGGGTGTACTGCATCAAAGCACCATCCGCTGAAGAATATGACTCCTCCACGCTTACTGTTGACTTGCCGATATAGCAACCAGGGTTCTCTGCATCTTCCGGCTGAACAGCGATAGCGTAGTTTCCTTCGATAAGTCCATCAATGGTATGGAAAGGCTGAGGTAAGCCCTTCTTGATGAACTCTTGATAAACGAGTTCGTAGGTGGACTTAGCTGTCTTGGAATCGACAATACCGCCACCTTCTTCCTTAGCTTCTGTTGTATCACCCTTGGTAGGGTTCAACTGAGTAGTGTCCTCCTTTGGAGTATCAAGCTTCTTCCAGTTATTTGTCTCAGTACTAAGGTCGCGAACATAGATGGATGGTTTTCCCCATGTAATTACTGACATAATCTTAATCGTTTATGGTTTGGTACAATAATTTGTTATTAATGATGTGCTCACTTGTGCCCTCGCAAGCTATTACCCTCTGTTCGTTCATGGATAAGCGGAAATCAGACCCATGAACCGCTTCGAAGGTAGAGAAAGAGAGTTGACATAACTCACGAAGTCTTGCCGTGTTCTCTTCCTTTTGGATATTGCCTTTCTTTGTGGTGGTCTGGTCTTGAACGTAGATGTTTACATTCACGAAGGCTTCTTGTATCTGCGAAGTTCTGTTAGCTAAGATGGAGATACAAATATCTTCCTTGCCAGTCTTACCTGTGCCATTGTATGGTCTTCCTCGCTTACAAAGACTACCTGTTACTGCAGTCTTTAATTTCGAAGAAGAGATAATGTTGTACACATCATCCTTAATATCAATATCCGATTTCATAGCTTAATCTGATTGATTCTACTTACGGCTTTTTCCACAGCGAGCTTTAGTTTTCCATCAACGACGGAGCGTGCCCATAATTCTGTAGATGCAAGCACATCCTTATTTTCTTTAGCTTCTACAAAGTCTGCATAGTTCATAGCCGCGACTACTACCAATGCGTAAACCTGCGAGTATTCTTTTGCAAGGTCTGCAATCATTTGTCTTCCTTCTTGTGAACCATTAGAACCACTGCCTATGGAAGCGAAGGCTGATTCTACTTGTTTCATTCCGTAGTCAAAGATGGCATAACCGATAGAGCTTCGCAGGTTTCCTGTATGATCTATCCAACTTTCCTCTGCCGAGCGGTCTCTTATCCTTGCATTACATTCTTCTCCTAGCTTGGCATAAGCAGTGAGGATTTCTTGCTTTATTATCGCCATAGCGGACTGAAAAAAGTTATTGAGCGCAGACTGAGAGGTTGAGAGTTTTATACCCATATTTTACATTGCAGTTGATAACGATGAAAGCCGAGTACAACAAATTCCTTCACTTCGTTTCCGAAGAGCTTTACACGGATTTTGTCTCCGTACTCGAAATTGCGGCATGTTCTTGGAAGGTTGTAGATGGTGTAGGAATAGTTCTTGACAGAACCATCGGGGATAGTGATAACGTTTGCCTTGCCAGCAGGTACAATATCACACTTACAATAGTTCTCCACCCATTCTTCTGAGCCTTGAACATAGTCTCCGTTATCGTCTTCGTACCCATCAGTTACGTGTAGGTAATCTATGGTATGAGCAGCGAAATCCAATACAGCCATATCTTAACCTCCTATATAAACCATCGGTTGACCTATTGCAGGGGATTCACCGATGGTTTTGTATAAAGCATTTATTCGAACTAACAGCCTTTCCTTATCCTTGTCAGATAATGTGCCTATGCTCTTGTCTGACTCGGATAAGTTTACAGCTTGTATGAGAGAGTACAGACAATCTGCAAGCGCACCTTTCCATTCCTTGGACTGGGCGACCTCGAATGTATATTCATCATCACCATTAAGCTGACGTTCTATCATCTTATTCTCCACGAATCCTAAAGGGATAGGGTAGTGGATTTCATCAATCAATGCTTGCTTTATTGTCTTCATTGTAATTCAAATTTACTGTTCAGTTAACTGTGAAAGAAGAGCCTCCTCGTCTTCATCACTAAGTGCGTTCAGTGCCTTTACCAAAGTCTCATCCGTAGAATTGGACTTGACATTTGCACCTACAGCTTTCAAAGCAGAAATGAGGTCGGTTTTCTTGTACTTCTTTCCTTTATAGGTGGTGTACTCGTCTGAAGTATCAGTCTTCTCTGCTTCCTCATCGACCTCTTCTGATTTTGTAGACAACATATAAATCTGGTCTACGTCTTCGATAACAGGAAGTATGAGAGCCTGTCCTGATGTTACCTCCTGCAAAGAAGGCTCATTCTTTGAGTACTTAGAGATAAGCTTGTACGAATCTACGGTGCTGTACTTTACACCTTCTACAGGGTTTGTGGATTCTGCGAGTGTACCCCATACAAGTGAACCTACCTCTTCGTTACATATAAAGATAATATTGTTCTCATTCCAAGGCTTTACTGAATGCTGTTTGCCATTCTTTTCAATGACAACCGTTCGGTTAACTGTCTCAATTGAAGCACCGAACTCGTCCTCAAAGGCTTCTGAGAAAGAGCTTTCTGATGGGGTTTTCAACTTGGCGTCTTCTGTGTATGTCTTGCCTTCATAGTCTGCAACAAGTTCCTTTGCCCACTGTTCCTTACGGATTTTCTTCAACTGATTCTTTGCAAGCAATACCTTGATGATGGTGTTGCCATCCGCATTAGCTTTCTCGAAGATTTTCTCGAAGTCGTCTCTTGAGGTTACTCCATTTGTTGCTGTACGGAAGCTGTTAGCTGGCAAATAACCATAGTTGACACGGATTGCCTTTCCCGAATTGTCCTCGTCCTCAACAGCTATGATACCATTGGAGAGACCTGCCAAAAAGTTCAATTCGTTACGTTCATCTATACCTACAGAACAAGCTACGCCATCATTCATAAGTTTGTTGATGATACGAGCTTTTGCATTATCTGCTGCTTGTTTTGCTGCCGCTGCTTGCTCTACAAGACCTTGCGCTTGGAGGGTATTGGCTTTCGTTACCAAATTCTCATACTGCGCTTTCATAATGTTGACACTATTGATGTCTGACTCAAAAAGAGTCTTTTTCATGGCAATCTTCGGTAGCTTGCCATTTGATGTGGCTATAGAACCACGTTTCTTCAATGGCAAAGGAGAATCCATCTCCACAATGTCAGCAGCAACATAAGTGGTTTTTGCTGATGTTCCTTCCCACTTCTGGTCTGCAGAGTAGACCTCACGCAACATCTTCTTGTATAGATATGTACGGTTTTGGGGGGTCTCCTTTTCCTTTACGTACAGGCTGAGCTTAGGAAAGATTGCCCTTATAAACTGAATAAAAAGAGATTCATGCATACTTTTGTGCATTTATTGATTTAACACTTGAGCACTATTTAATCGTGCTCGAAAATAAGATTAGGGAGAGCTGTTTTGAAAGCTGTTCTCTGGTCTTCGTCCTTAAACTGATAAGGCATTGCAACGTCATTAACACGACCATCATCCATGATTGCAACAGCCTCACCATTTAATCGCGAACGCACAACAACACCTGCAGGTACAGTACCGTCAGCAGGAATGGCTTGGTATTTCCCCGTACTCGTTTCGACAGCGAGAGGTTTATACTCATATATACCATCGACTTCCTTTTTTACTACAAGGTGACCAGCCTTAATAACCTCGTCATTAAAACCAGTATAATCAAGGGCACGACCACCTGTAATTCCACCGTTATATTGGCGGATTACTACAGCATCCATACCCGAGTCAACCTTCTTTCGCTCTGGTTCGTAATTTTCGTAAACTGACATGTTTGCTTTTTAATGATTAAACAATAGATGATTACATCTGAGCCAACTTTTTGACGTCTTCATCTGACATTAATTCGTCCTCCTTGTTGTTGTTTTGATTCTTGTCTGGAGCAGGAATATTTCCGAGCTTGCCAAGACCACGATCGGCTCGTTCTTGATTCTCCACCTCGATGTCCTCTTTTAGGTCTTCGAGATACTCTTCAAATTCCTCTTCATCCTTGAAACTCATACGAGAGAAGGCTCTTAGCTGTCTTTCTCCGAACTTTCCGGTGTCAGTAAGTAATTTCTCTACTTTTGCGCGTCTGCTGTTGGTTGTGTTACCTGTTTTAAGGGTATTAACTTCACCTTGCAAAGCTGTGACTACTTGCGTAAGTTCTTTGAGTGCAGCGAGGGTAGCGGAATCAGCATCATCGCTATCCTTTTTGC
>ERZ1034871.860-NODE-860-length-16877-cov-5.633694_pt1 | contig 16877 bp, 5 predicted proteins | sample MGYA00520631_ERZ1034871 | MGnify/ENA primary metagenome ERZ1034871 (study PRJEB33766, sample SAMN09781721) | gut metagenome | biome: gut microbiome | host: Homo sapiens | place: Madagascar | study: EMG produced TPA metagenomics assembly of the PRJNA485056 data set...
ACGGAATCTGATCGGGCGGCGAACGCTACACGATGTCTATTCGTGAATAAAAAGATGCCTATTCGTGAATAAAAAGAAACGAAAAATCCCTCAATGAGGGACGTTTTGGACTTAAAACGTCCCTCATTGAGGGAAATATTCAGCAGATTTGTCCCTCTTAGAGGGATTTTTCATTGAAAGTAGTGGGAGATGTCAATATCGAAACATCTAAAATGTCAACATCGAAATATCAAATGTCAACATTTTCAACATCGAAAAACATCAAATGTCAACATCTCAACATCTCACCACATCAACATCTCCAACCTACTTCACCACGAACTTCTTGTTCTTCGTGATGTAGACGCCGGGCTTCAGTCCGTCGAGCGACTCGCCGCTCGAGCGCACCTTCTTACCGGTGAGGTCGTAGATATCGCCGGCGCCGACAGGCAGGAAGTAGACATCCTCTATGGTTGTCGTTCCGCCGCCAAAAGCCAGACTGAGCATCGCGCCGTTGTGCACCGTGGAGTGGAAGAATCCGCGGTAGCGTGTTGTCGGCACGGGCACGTCGATGTAGTAGAACTTGTTGCCGCTGATGTAGTAGTAGCCCTCGTTAGCCGGCAGGTTCTCCACACGGTACGCTCCGATGAACGACACTCCGCTCTCGGTTTCGTACGTCGGTCGGTCCATGCCCTCCGGCAGGTCGTAGAGCCTGCACATTCCGAGGTCGTAGAGCACCGTTGGCGACGCTACGTTGGCATAAGCCGCGTTGTTCACCGCTGTAGGCTTTATGATGTACGGCGTGTTAGCCTCCATCTTCTCTACATACTCGAAGGTGAGCGACGTCGGCGTCATGCCTGCGAGCTTTGCCACCTGCGTGCCTGCACCGAACACCTCTTCCGGGTTCTCCACGGCGCACGGCAGACAGATAGTGTTCCATGCTTCCTTGAGGAACGAGCGGTAGAGCTTCACGTTCGTGCCGTTCTCCAGACTCGCTGCGCTCACGTATTCAACGGGGCGCTGATAGTCTTTGCGCTCGTCGAGAATAACGTCTACGGGCGAGAGGTCGTGGAAGAGCACCTCCACCTCTGTCGGTCCTTCAACTGTCAGTTCATACGGAGCGGCAGTCTCAGTCTGCACGCCGTTGAGCTTGTAGCCGTCCAGACGATAGCCCTCGTTGGGCTTTGCGTCGAGCGTGAGCTTCGTGCCGTACTCGTAGAGTCCGGATGCCACGTCCATCGTTCCGCCGTCGGCGTCGCACTTCACCGTCACCTTATACGTCTCAGCCTCGAACACAGCCGATATGTCGAGCGTGTTGCGTGCCTCCACGTGGTATTCGGCGTTGTTTGAGAGCACCTCGTCGGTGGCGTTGTCCTTCCAGCAGACGAACTTGTAGCCCTTGCTCGGCGTGGCCTTGAAGGTCATTCCGCCGCCGTAAGCCAACTGTCCGCTGTTGGCTTCAGCCTTCTTCATGCCGCGCTTTGCAAAAGCGGCAGGCGTTTCTGTAGGAGCGTCCTTCACACACTCCACACTTCCCCATTCTGCAAGCGGCAGAACATGCACGTTGTAGTGAACCAGTCCGTCCTTGAAGAGCATCCATCTCACCATCTTGCCCTCAGCGCCCATATAGTTCTCGGCGTCGGTGATGTTGTCGGTCTTCACCTGCAGCACGTAGTAGCCGTTCTCGCTCAGACCGCTTGTGTTGAGCTTGAACACGCGCTTCGTGGCTTCGTCCTTCGGCGCGATGGCGATGTCGCCGCTGTAGAGCTTGCCCTCGTGGCGCACCACGATGTCCTCGCGTGTGAAGGTCTCGGGCTTGATGTCCTTGTTGAACTCCACGGTAAGCTCCTCTATCGGCTTCTCCGCAATCTGGTCGTCGGCAGGCACCGTCGTGATGCTCTTCACGTCAAGTCGCAGCTCAGGTATCGGTTCAAACTCCACGATGTACTTGTTCGTGCCCTTGCCCGAAACGATGTCGGCTATATGCAGACGATAGTCGAGCTGCGGGTCGATGCCGTCCTTCATCGTGTAGTCGGTTGTCCAGAAGTTGGCAGCGTCGAGCTTTCGGCTGTTCGTCTCGTCGGTTATGCTGAGTATCTTCGCATACTTGCCCGCCGGGTTAGCCACAGCCGTGTAGAACCAGTTGCGCGGCACGTCAGTGGGCACCGTCACGCGGTAGTGCGTGTTGTCGATGCGCTCCATCCTGGTCTGCTCGCTCAGCGTCACGAGCTCCGCGTCGGTGCCGTTGGCGAAGTAGATATTGTCGGGCGCATCCTCCGCATCGGGCTCGTCGTTAGTGATCCATGCGCGATACACCTTGTCGCCGATAGTGGCGTTCAAGCTGTGTATCAGCTCGTGTATGGTGACGCGGTCGAGCAGCGAGAGGTCGGGGTTGCCGTAGTCGGTCACGTGCGTAACGCTCACGTCGTACTCGGTGAAGTGGCCCATGAGCGACGCTGTGAGGTCCCATGTGGCGTAAGATGCGGTGCCGGCAGCGATAGTGCCAAACTGCGTAGCGATGTCGTCGTCGAGCGCCATCGTCTTCTCGCCTCCGTTAAGGCTCGAACTGATGATGTCGAAGTCGATGAGCAAGCCCTTCTCGTTCTCCACAATCTCAGGCTTCTTCGTAATCATGCGCACGTTGTTGGCGTCGCCCTTGCCCTTGTTGTGTATGAGCACCGAGAACTCGGCAGGTATCACCGGCTCAACGACATCGGGCGTGAGCGGGTTGTCGCCGTATACGTCGCGCTGCATGAAGTAAGTGAGGTCGAGCTCTGGCGACGGCTTCACCTGCAGGCTCACGGGGAAGAGCGAGCGGTTCTGTGTCGTGCTACCGTCCTTGAAGCTCAGCGTTCCGCCGAAGCTATAGGTGGTGAGGTTCTCGGGCGCCGCATACTTGGTAGGAATGAAGAGTATGGTAGCCACGCCCTTCTTGCCTGCGCCCAGTCGCCATGCGCCGTCCTTCTCGCCATCGAAGCCTTCTATCTTCTCTATGGCTATCTGCATCTCGCGCGATGTAGCCATGAAGCCGGTCTCCATGTTCGTAGCGTTCACGTCGACGAGGATGTCCTCGATGGCGTTGCTCGATCCGTTCTCAATGGTGAGCGTGCCGCGGAACGCCTGACGCGTGAGCACCAGCTTCTGCTTTATCTCGAGCTTCACTTGTGCGCAGGTGTTCTCCGACTGCGTCTCCATATACTGCAGCATGTCCTTGCGTGCGCTGCCCATGAGGTCGGTCCATGTAGGTATGCCCAGATTGACGAGCTTCGTCACACAGTTCTGGCGTGTCTGCAGAATGTCTGCCACAACAGCCTCATCCATGTGGTTGTCGCTGATATAGCCGCGTCCGTCCTCCTTGCTCCATGTGTTGCGCAGACGCTCCACATAGTTGCGCAGCGAGAAGTCAGCTATGTTGGCGCTCTTGTTAGGCATGAGCGATGTGAGGTACGGACCTACGCCCAGACTCTTGTCGTCCACTGTGGTGTTGTCCGGAATGGTGTTCAGGTCGAACGTCCAAAGCGTGCCGTCCACGCGCATCTTCTGCAGCTCGAGGTCGGCTTTGTGTATTGCCGACATCAGCTCTACGCCGAAGTCCTTCATGCCGAGCGCCTCAGGCGCCTTGGTGAGCTGTCGGTTGTACTCCATGTATGTGTCGAAGTAGCTGAAGAACAGGAACTGCTTGTAGCCCGACGACTCCATAAGAGCCGGTATCGGCTTGTCTTCGGCAGTAGCTGCCTTGCGCAGCGGCGCCTTGCTGAACTTATCAGCCATCTCCTTACCCCATTTTCCGAGACACTCTACCATGTCCGGTCCGTAGTTGGAAGCTACTCCCTTCAGGCAGCTGAACAACGGAATCTTGTCGGCTACCTTTCCGCTGAGATACTCCATAGCGCAGTCGCCTGCAAATTGCAGTGCCGATCCTTCAAGAGCGTTGGTTATGGCTGGTGCCACGCAAGTAGGCAGGTCGGGAAGCGGCACACACTCTATTGCTGTACAGAACAGTTTAAGCAGAGCCTTGGCGTCTGTTCTGCCGCCGCTCGCCGTTGCATAGTCGCCGAAATCGCCATAAGGTCCACCGCCCAGTCCGGGTTGTGTCTGAGGATAGATTACAGCGTGTCCGCCACCTGCAGGTGGGGAACATTCGGCGTTGTCCTGCACATAGCGGATGACCGAGCCTATCCATGCGAACTTAGCGCCGTCGCCGCAGGGCCACTCGAACTTGGTACCCATATCGCCGAAGCACTTCTTTGCTCTGCCCTCGACGCGCTGCATCACCTTGCGCTTCACGTTGCGTGCGAAGTCGTCGCTGTTGAAGTCCTCCTCGTGCATCACGAGCACCGGTATGACGTAGCTCTGCTCGGGAGCGAGCGTGAAGCCCGTGTATTCTACCATCGGCATGAACACGAAACCGTCTGCCGTTGGCGGTGTGTATTGCACGTTCTGTGCGGCAATGAGTCCGCGGTTGCGCAGCACTACGTTGAAGAGTGCACTCTTGCCGCGGTTAATGTCTGCAAGAATGATTGCGTCGGGAGCATTCATCTCCACTACCGGCACAGGCACCTGCGTCTCGTATGTCAACTTGGTGGTGATGTCGTACTCGTCTTCTATCTCTGTCTCCTCCACCGTCCAGTCTACTCTGATTGCCTGGTAGCTGATCGTGGCAAGATGCTCGGTTGTCTCGCCCGGACTCACCAGCACGTTCTGGTCGTAAGTGTCGTGGCGGTCTGCCGTAACGTGCAGATGGTAGTAGCCTTCGTTCAGATTGTTGAACGTAATGCTGCCGTCCTCGCCCGTCACATCCTGCATCACGAGTGCGCCGGTGTTGTAGTCGGTGAGTCGCACGCTGGCGTTGCTCACGTACGGATGCTCGCCGTCCTTGTTGCCGTATATGGTGTTCTCGTCGCGAACGCGGATGCGAAGGTTGCCCTTCTCCTCGCTCACCACCTTCACGTTGAAGCCAATCTGCTTGCCGTTGCCCTCGCTGCAGTTGATGGCGATGCTACCCTTCTGGTAGACATTCACGTCGTAGTTGGCAGCGTTGAACTTAAGCATCACCGTAGCACTGTCGCCAGTTGCCAACGACGGCATTGTGGCAGGCGTAGCCAGACTGATGAAGTCGGAAAGCGCTGCAGGCAGCGATACGGTTATCTTGCCTGTCTCGGCTATGCCGGTATTGGTGAGCACGATAGGATATGTGCGCACCTTACCCTTGGTCACAGTGGTGTTGATGCTGTTGGTAGACACCACGAGATTCGGCGTATGCTTGCGTGTGTAGTTGTAGGTCACTACGCTGAGCGATGCGCCCTCGGCTGTTGTAATATTGAACGTGAGACGGTCCCACTCCTTAGTTTTAGAGAGCGAAAGCGGCTTGACAGTGTAGCTTATCTCGGCTGTTCCGCCGCCCGCAAGCTCTGTGTCGCCGCCGAACGTAACCTCATACTGCTCGTTCGGTTCGCAGGTTGCTGTCAGACTGTGCTGAGGCAGACTACTCATGTTCTTCACCTTGATAGTGCCGCTAACCACATCACCTTCATACATCTCGTGCTTGATGTACTCGGTTGTGGTGCGTGAGATGCCGTACACGGCGAAAGTGCCCTGCTGAGCGCTGATGTTCTCGCCAGGTGTGCAGACACCGTAGCCATACTCGCCACCCATACCAGCCTGGATGGTGTACTCTGCAGAGTATTTGCCCTCGGCGTCGGTGGTGGCTTTCAGAGCTATACGCGAACCGGCATAGATGATATATGGTTCTACCTCAACGTTGGCTGCCGTAGCGCCGCTGCGTGTCTTCACCGTGCCGCCCAGCACTACCTTGTCGCCAATGTTATACGTATTCTTCTCGGATTTGACGTCGTAAGTGTATGCTGTCGTTACGGTTGTCTCGGTATAGGCACTGTTGTTGATGGTCTGCAACTCGGTTATGGTGCCGTTCGGGTTGATTTCTGCCGTCACTCTGTAGTTGCCGGGCACGCTCGGTGCGTCCAGCTCCACAACAGATGTGTAGGTAGCGCCCACCGCAATGTCGGCATCTGTCTGCGTCATCGTAGAGCTTGTGCCGATGCTTGTGCGGATCTGTGTGCCCTTCGGCATCTTGATGGCACCGATGTTCTTCACCGTTACCGTCACTTTCGCCTTGCTTCCTGCCTCAATCTCTGCGTCGCATGCAGGAGTCTGCATCTCTGCGTCGGGCAGAGTCTGGTCGGAGATGAGCATCCACACCGTACCTGGACTATAGCCGTCGCTGCTTGCGATGACAGAAATGGTGCGGTTGCCCTCGCTGGCCTCGTTGCTCAACGCCACGAACGGCGTTGTAACGCTCTCCTTTCCGGCAGGGATAGTCACGGTCTTTGCAAACTGCAGGTCGTCGCCCTTCGCGCTCAGCGTAACCGTGAGCGGACTGGTCGTTGCGTCGTTGCGACTGATGGTGAGCGTAGCGCCTGTCGCGTCGCCTTCGAGGATAGTTGTCTTGTTCGAAGTGACGCTGAGCGTCGGTCCGTCGTTGTCGAGGATGGTAATGGTGTCGCTCACCACGGTCTGCTTGTCGCCTATCGCAGAGCAGCCGCAATCGGTGATGTATATAGCTGCGCTGAACTTCACCTTGCGTGTGCCGTCCACCTTCTGGTTGTCCTTCACGCCAATGGGGAACGTCACTTCCTCTGTGCCTTCGGGCATGGTTATCGGCGTTGTGTAGTAGAGCTCGCCGTTACTGTCGTCGCTCAGCTTCAGCGTAATCTTGCTGTTCTTTGCCTCAGTGCGCTTGATGGTGGCGTGAATGGCGTTGTAGCCTGCCGCCTCACTTACTGTTGTGGGCAGCAGAGTCATGCTGATAGCCGGCACATCGTTGTCCTTCAGCACAAAGAGCGCTTTGCCCGTCAGATGATGGTCTGCCGACACGCTGAGCTGCAATGTCTCGTCATTGGCTGCGATATTATCGTCAATAATAGGAATATCAATCATGGCTTCTGTCGCTCCCGGCTCGAAGGTGTAGCTCTTCGGGAGGCGGAAACGCTTTGGTTTCTCCACACTGAAATAGACCGTGAGCGTATCGTTGCCGATACGGTAAGGCACGCTGACGGTTGCTTTCATCGTTTCGCCCTCGTTATACTCGGTCTTGTCGAGCTTCACGGTGAGAGGCAGTAGTTCGTCGTCCTTTATATTAAAGGATGTAGCTACATCCTGCGGGTATCCGTTGGCTTTGTTCACGGTTATGGTAACCTTAGAGTAGGTGTTCACCACGTTGTTGTCGGGACAAACCACGTCGAACGACGCTGCCGACTGACCTTTGCTGATGGTAACAGTAGCCGGAACCTTAGCGTGTTCGGGCAAAGACGAAGCTATGCTGAATGTCTCGTCCATACTACGGTCGCCGCTGCGCTTCAATGTGAGGCGCATCGACTCGCCTTCCTTCACGCTGTTGTCGGGAGCGGTAAGGAACAAGTGCTTCTCAAGCTCGGCGGTTCCGCCGGTTGCGGTGTTGTTAGCTCGGTCTGCGTTGTACTCGCCGCAACCGCTGTTGGGCTCAACCACCACTTTCGCCGTCACTTCGCCTTCGAGACCGACGGTCTGCGAGAGGTTGAAGATGGCGCTGCGTGCGATGTAGCCGCCCTTGAGCAGCGTGTTACTGAAGTAAGTATTGCCTATGTGCACCGCTTCTTCGGTCTCGTTGCTCACGAGATAGACGCGTTCGGTCCAACCGCTGCGCGTATCGGCGTTGCCGATGTTGCTCACTTTCCAAGTTACAGTGACCGATTTGCCCGGCACAAGCGTACTCTCGGTGATGTTAACATCGGTAGTAGCAAGGTCGGGAGCGTTTTCTCGCTGCACCGTGTAGCTGCCGTTCACGTTAGAATCGCCCTGGATGTTGTCGCCTTTGCGGTTTGTGATGATAACATCCGACAAGCTTACGGCGTACTCCGTGCCAGGGTCCAAACCTGTAGGCACAGCCATCGGGAAGTTGATGATTGTGCCGGCATTGCCCGACAGAGGACGATTGCTCATATTCACGACAACCACTCTATATTTATGGTTGCCGAGATTTCTTACCGACACCGTGTGTTCGTTTATACGCGATTGGCTCAGCGTCGGCGCTGTTCTTGACGAGCGGTCGAATGGCAGCTGCAGGTCGAACTGCAGCGCCACCACCTCGTCTGTGTTATCAAGGCTGATAGGTATCAGCACGTCCTTGCCCTGACCGCCTGTCAGCTTTCCTACCGACAGGTTGTTCTGAGCCGTTGCCGTGATGTACATCAGCAAGAACAGCATCATGGTTATGTATCTTCTGATCTTCATGTCTATTGATGTCTGTTAATAGCCTTTTTCTTTCCGTTCACAATATAGACGCCTTCGCGTGCAACGCCGTTCAGTTTGCGTCCATCGAGGCTGTATACAGCTTCGCGGCTGTCGACGTCTGTGGTTATGGTGTCGATGTCTGTGGTCTGACCCTCAAACGCCACGCCTACCGGCTGTGCGTCTATGTCTGCAGCCATCGCCTGCTCCACTCTTGCCTGCTTAGCGAGTCGCAACAGCTTGGTGCGTCCGCTGATGATGTCGCCCGTAGTGCTTATTATCACCACGCGAACACCGTTTGCGGTGTTGTGTGTCACGAGCTGATAGCGCTGCTTGCTGAGAGCGAGCTTCACGTCGTTCGCCTTAACGCCGGCGAGTGTGATGTCGAGCGCAGCCACCTGGTCGGTTGCGTCGAGCCACAATGCGTCGTCTTCCACGCTGAGCACGTTAGCTGTAGAGGCATCTTCGCCCATGCTCTCCGTCCAGCGTCTTTGCGCAGCCATAAGAGTCGTCAGGTCGGCGTTGTCGTTGCTGCCGATGAAGATGTTTATGGTTGCCACGACGTCCTGCACATTTATGCCGCCGCCCTCATAAGTGTCGGCTGCCGGATAGTTGAAGTTGCCGTTCTGCGTGCCCATGATGTAATTGAGCGTCTGCTGCGCGTCGAGCACGTCTACCGCGGCATCGGCGTTCACGTCGCCCTTTGTCCACGTGAGTTTCGCACGCAGGCGGTTGTTCTGTGCCACGCCTTCATACGATCGGATGCAGAACTCCGTGCCGCTTGCGTAGTTGTACGTGCCGCTGAGATAGTAGCGGTAGGCTCCGTCTGTGTATCTCATCTCGCCTACATAACTGTTGTTGTCGGTAGTGTAGATGCGGAGCGTCGGGTGAGCCTCGAAGTTCTGGTTCTTATGGTCGTAAGCGATGAGCGTTCCGAGCTGTATGTCGGCCTGCTTGTCACCCATAGCCCACTCCTGCAGCGTGAAGGTAGAGAGACTGTAGCCTTCGCGCTGGCTTTGCAGATTGAGCGAGGTGATATGAGCAGGCAGAACGCCCGTCAGTTCTGTAAACAGATTGTAGCCGAGATTGAGCGTCTCCAATGCGGGCAGGAGCTTGCAGAACGCAGCCACATCGCCACTCAAACTGTTTCCGCTCAGATTGAGCGTGCGCAGACTCTTCATCTCCATTCCCTCTGTAGGCAGCGTGCCTCGGAGGTTGTTGTTCTGAAGATCGATAGCCAGCACGTGACCCTCTTCGTCGAATGTGACGCCCGGCCAACCGGTAGACGTTACGGCATTGCTGCCAATGCGCCATGTCTTGTTGGTCCATGCGCCGCCGTTCGTTGCCTGATAAAGCACTTTCAGAGCCTCGTAGTCGGCGGCGTCAATGTAGCGTTTGATGATAGAGATTGGGTCTGAAACCTTTATGTTGTTGCTCTCGTTTGACTCTGTCTCTTCATTCCAAGAATCTGTCTCTACCAAATAGCTGACCTCGCTTAGCGTGGCGTCAGGACTTGTGACTGTGAAAGTAACTGTGTACGAATCGCCAGGCTGCAACACGTCATTATGTGATATTCTCTTAATCTCACGATACGAACCGTCAGCTTGCTCTTCACAGATTATATCCTGCCAGTTACTGTTACGTGTAGCGCCCTTACCGATGTTGCGCACAACAGCCGTGACCTGGAATGTAGTGTTTGCCTTCACCTCCGCCGGTGCTGTGACCGACACCACCGTAAGGTCTGAGCGCTTGCGTATGCTGAACGTGCGGTGTGCGCTTTCGACAGTCTCGTTGCACTCGCCATGCGCCGTAGCATACCACTCGTACGACGCGCCTTCTACGGGCACGAACGCTGTTGAAGGCGTTGTTGTGTTCACTACCGTCCACTCTGCTGCTTCTCCGTCTTCGGTTGCCTCAGCATCGGTGCGGCGATAGTGGAACGTATAGCCTACAGCAGCCTGACCGAGATTGCTGCAGCTGAGCGTAACCTGTCCGTATTCGAGCGTTGCTTTGTCAGACGGCGAACTGAGCGTGAGACTCTTCAGCAACGGCTTCACATACACCTTATATATATATGTGTACATTGCAACGCCATCGAGCTCTACGCTTACGTGATACGTAACGAGATCGGTCTTGCTGCCTTCGTTCGTGAGCGTCATTGCAGGCAGATTGCCGGTGCCGGTGAGCTGATAGCCGCGTACGGTGCAGCCCTCAGCCACACTTGCCGTCCACTTCACCTTCACTTTCTCGCTGCTGCTTATAGCGGTGAACGCTTCGGGCTGCGTACTTGCGCCCGAACAGATGGTCTGTGCCGAGAAGCGGTCTATCTCGCCGATGTTTATCGCGGCTCCGTTGAGCGTTACCACCACGTTGTCGAGCGAGATATGACGGAAGAAGTCGGTAGCCTTCTGCATATCCGCGCTGTTAGCGGCAGTGTTGAACTGCAGTGTAACGGGCTTCTGCGCTTCGTTCTTGAACGCCATCACGACGCCCGCTTTGCCCAGCTTCTCTGTCAGCGTGCTGAGCAGCGCCAGCGAGTCTACCGACTGGAGATTGGCGTCGAACGCCTCCTTGCCGCCGGTCTTTACGTTGATGGTGCCGTCGGGCGTACACTGCGACAGCAGAGAGAGCATCTCGTGCATCGACTTGAACGCACGTGCACTGTTCACAGTGGGGTCGAGTCGGTAGTCGCCACTCGCCGACCATGTGTTGGCAGGGTTGATGATTATCTGCTGTTCGGCTGTGACGGTCTTCACAATGCCACGCGCCGTGAGACGCACGGTGTAAGTGCCGGCTTCGGCGTAGCTGTGCATAGGGTTGCGCTCGGTGCTTGTAGCGCCGTTGCCGAAGTTCCACTCGAATGTCTTTGCGTTTTCGCTGCTAAGATTGGTGAACTGGGCGCGGTTCATGTATGTCTCTACAGAGAACTTCGCCTGCAGATCGCCTTCCTCGGGCGTGCTCACCACGAGACGTCCCGAACGGTGGGTGAAGTTGATGACAGCGTCGGCGGTGGTTGTACCTGCGATGTCGCTGAACTTCACCGTGTACACGCTGTCCTTCAGCGCTTCCTGCGCGCTCACCGGTATGCGCACCACCACTCCGTCGTGCTCCACAATCTGCGTTCCGCCCTCCAGGCTCACGCTCAGCACGCTGTCCTCCTGCGCCGCCTGAACGGTGTAGGCGTCGGTGCGCAGCGTCTTCTGTATATTGGCGACATCCACCGTCAGATTCTTAGGCAGATGCAGCTTGAAGCTGAGCGTCTTCACGTTGCCCGTGTTCTGCATGTATATAGGCAGGAGCGTTGTCTCGCCGCGATACATAGATGTAGTAGTGGCGTAGAGGCTGTGTCGCTGCTTGGTGTCGGTAGACGGCTCGCTGGGCGACGACGGCTTGAACTCGAAGTGAGCCACGAGATGCACATCCTCTTTGCCCATCGTTCCGCTGAACGTGCGATACTGTCCGATTATTTCGGAGCTGCCTTCACGCGTCCAGCCCTTGAACTCATAGTCGCTTACGCTGTATACCTCAACTCTGAACGTGTTGCCCTCAGACACCGAGAAGCCGTTGCTCTGATAGAACCCTGTCAGACCTGCGGGGTCGCACTTGAAGTAGACCTTATGCTTCGGTTTCGTCTCGTTAGGCTCAGCCGGACTGCCCGGCGTGAAGCGATAGTGGGCGGTGATGGTCTCGTCGTTCTCCGTAACGGTATAGCTTACCGCGCGATTAGTAGAGATAACCGTTCCGTCGCTTGTTGTCCAGTTGACGAACGTATAGTCGGTGTACGTAGACGCCGTGAAAGAGTAGGTTACACCCACGACATACTCCTTCACCTCGCTCGTCCTTATCGACGACGGGTCGTAGGCTATGGTGAGGCGGCTTGTCTTCTGATACTCGTAGTTGGCGGTGAGTGTCTCAGCGCTGTTCAGCTTGCGGTGAGTGAACGTACTGCTCGTGCTCACCACCTTGCCCTCAGCGTCGGTCCAGTTCTTGAAGCGCCAGTTGGCGTTTCGGGCTACAGCCTTCACGCTCACATTGGCGTTCACAGCATACAGTCCGCCTCCGCTCACGGTGGCAGCCTCTGCAGGCTGGGCTTTCAGCGTCAGCTTGTAGCGTGCTCCCGGTTCGGGAGGACTGTCGGGGTTGAAGTCCTGTCCTCTCGCCACCATGCTTAGCAGCATGGCGAGGAGAGTCAGTATATATCTTGACTTGATCATAGTAGCTTTACTTTACTATTTTCTTATGATTCTGAATATAGATGCCCTTCTGAGCGGTGCTGTTCACGCGTCGTCCGTCGATAGTGTAGATGGCGTTGTCGGCGTCGGCGTCAGTAGCTACGGTGTTGATGCCCGTAGTGGGCGCCTCGAAGGTGAGTGTGAAGCGGTCGTCCATGTATCCCTCAGCAGCGCTGAAGGTGTACGGCATCTCTACCTCCACGCCGTAGTCGAGCAGCTTCACGCCCAGCTCGTCGCGGTCTACGGCGATGGTATATGCGTCGTCTGCAGGCAGATACATGCCTAATGCCACGCTACCGCTGCGGTGAGCGCCCTCATTCACAGCCAGTTGGTCGGCACCGGCGATGGTGTATATCTGCGGTGTGCCCTCGTATGCCATCATCTTCACAGCGTCGTTGTCGGCGCAGAAGTCGTCAGAAGCATTGGCGTTCACTACGACGCGTGTGCGGTCGGTGCGGTCGGCGCATGTCAGCGCCACGTCTACCAGCTTGCGCTGCACCTGCTTGCTGCGTGCTGCGCGGCGCATAGCCAAAGCCGAGTGGTCGATGGTCTTGTTGATCTGTCTGCCCGCCGGCTGGAATGTGATGGCGTCTACCAGCTCGGGCTTCTGAACGAAGAACGCCTGCAGCGGTGTGAGCACGAAATTGTCGTCGGTAGCACTGTATGCCTTATATGTGCGGTTGCCAACATCCCATGTTGTGATAGGTGCTGCGAAATCCATGTAGTAGATGTCGTAGAAGCAAGGATAGGGGTTGCCTACGAAGTTCCATCCTGCGTTTGCGCTCTCCACGGCAGGATACTGAACGAGCGGTGCGCTTACAGCTTCACTGCGGAAAATGTCGTTGTGGGTCTCCTCGGTGGCGGGGAATCCTACATTAGCAGTGTTGTTTGTACGGAAGATGTATCCTTGTCCCTTGCGCAGGATGCCGTCGGCAGCCACGTCTTTCCAGTTGCCCGTAGCTCCGTTTGTGGCACGCGACTCAGAGTCGTAATAGCGCACAGCGATGCTTGTGCCCTCTGGCAGGATGATGTCGCTACGCTTCACGTCATAGGGCATACAGATATAATACCAATAGCCATAACCACTGGTTGAACCAATACCAAAGTTGAATTGCGAAGCGGTGGACGTAATGGCTTCACAACGGCTGATGAGCGATGAGGACTGTTCGGGATCTCCGATAGAAAGATACTGTAAGTATTTACCAAACGCCTGCGGATTGTTTCCATTGACGATGAGCGCTCCTCCTTTGCCGATAAAGATATCCGGCGAGTTCGGGATGCGTGCATTACTGGTAAGCTCCAGTTTCTTGTATAGATTCACCTTGTCGGGTGTGTTCGGATTCGGCTCCACCTTTGTGAACTTGCTCCAGTAGTTGTCGAGCTTGTAGCTCACCATCGCATATTCGGGAACGTAAAGCGTTACGCCTGAAGTTGAGTAGAACGGGTAATAACTGGTGTTGTTATAAACTGAAGGTGGTGCAGGTGCAGTTATATACACCTTTTTCAATGAAGAACTTGAGGTATAAAAGCATCTATTATCCAAATAAGAGACAGAAGAACCAATATGCAATTCTTCAAGAGCATTACAATCCGTAAATGCGTATTCATTAATCCTACTTATATTGTTACCCAATACAACTTTCTTTAAACCCGTACAGGTATTAAAACAACGATTTTCAATGGTTTCAACTGTTGTTAAATCAACATCTGTCAGAGTATTGCATTCCCTATAAGCTTCAGCCTTGAGTGTTTTAGCATTTGAGAAATTGAAATTTTCCAATTTTTTGCAATAATAGAACGCGCTGCTACCTACTGTAACAGGTGCCAAATCACTGACACTCCTCAACTCACTACAATAATTGAAAGCACCACTTCCTATCGTCTTTACGTTTTCGCCTCCTTTGACAACAGCAAGCTTCTCACAGTTATTAAAACAATAACTACTTATTTCTGTCAAACCGCTGCCTAAGGTCACACTTGTAAGTCTGTCGTTATCGTTAAACGCATAACCTCCAATATATTTAACATTTGCAGGTATTATAACCTCTGTTAAAAAATTTTTATAGAACGCATAAGAATAAATACTATCCAAACTTTCCGGCAACACAAACCGACCGACAAGAGGGCGTTCGTAAAAAGCTTTTTCGCCAATAGTCTTAAGTTTGGCAGGGAATTCGATAAAGCGCAAAGAAGTCTTGGCAAATGCACTTGCAGGTATTGCTGTAATGTCTACATCTTTCATATCAATAGCCCAAAGACCAGTCATATTGCTGATAGTATTCCAGTCTGCTGCATTCATCTTGCCGGTAAGACGCAGGAAACGCATATCGGGCAAAGTGTTAACAAGCGCCAACGCCTCTACACCAAGCGTGCCTGGAGCAGAGAGATTGATTGTCATATACTGACTATCTAAGTTTTGAAAGCGGATATTGCCAATAGAAAGAACCTGAGTATAGCTATTGGAATTGTAATAAAAATGATAATGGGTTAATTGTAACACATGCTCACCTTCATCCAATTCAAAAAAATGAGTCTGAGTTGTTAGGGTTTTATTGGCAGTATTAATATTAATATCCAGATTGCCATCCATATACACTTTTCGATAGTCGGAGCTGGAATAAGGGTCAAAAGTGAAATCGTACTTTATTGTAATACGTCCTTTAGCTCTAAACTTAATTGTAATAGAGGAAGATAGATTATCATATATCTTACCTATTGTACTCGACGCCATTCCGTCTGCGACGGTCCACGGGTGCGCCTCGTCGTTAGTCACTTCCGTCACCTCTATATCATCAGAGGTGGTGATGAGCGCTCGCAGCTGCTCGTCTATGGCAGCCACGGCAAACTGCAGCCCTGACAATATCAAGACCGCAAGCATGAAAATTCTTTTCTTCATATTCTGTTCTGTTTTTTGATTTGCTAATGGGTTTGGGTTTAGTTCTACTGTTGGTCGTTGCCAGACGGTGTCGGTTGGAGCTGCCCGACGGGGAAGAGCGGCGCTTACCAACCGTATTCGTACGCCGTCTCGTCGTCGTCATCGGTCTGAAAGCCGCTCTCCCAAAGGTCGCGCGACGGACTCTGCATTGGAGGTTTTCCGCCACTGCTGGCATCGCCGCCACCGGGGATAGTAACACCACCACCCGGCGAAGCGGTGACGGGACTGATCGGACCCAACTCAATCGAGTGGATCACAGGGGTTTGATACTTCTTCTTTACTCTTTTCATTGTTATATATTGTTTCTTGTTATATACTAATCTGGTTTTTGTGCGATATGCAGGTTCAGTTTTTGCGGCTATATGCTAATCAGCTCGGTGTCCTTATTGCATATTTCGAGGTCGTCGCCCTCCATGAGGTCGATGTGGTCGGTCAGCATATCCTCCACCATGTCGTACGACATACGCATGGTGTTGGGTACGCAGGCACTGGCGTACATAGCCGAGAGCAGATCCTGCTCCTCCTTCATCGTGGTGGGCGGATCGAAATCCATCGTTATGTACGACTGGGTAGCTTTTGTGTCATTTTTGGTCTTAGTCGTCGCGTTTTGGTCGGTTGAGGTTTCAGTTGTTGGTTCTGTCTTGGTTTCGATGTTTCGTTCTGTCGTTGTCTTGATGTTCGTTGTCCTTGTTTCGTTGTTCGTTGTCTTTGTCTTGTTGTTCGTTGTCTTAGTTTCGTTGTTCGTTGTCTTAGTTTTAAAAGTGTTGGTTGAAGGACGGACATTGGTGCCAGTCTGAGTTAGTCCTGTTGTGTTGGTTATGTTTGTATCTTTGGTTGAGCTACCGTCGTTTGTTGTCATATCCATTCTCTTTTAGCGTGAATACTCTTTTAGGTTTAACAGGCTAACACTCCACCGCTCTGCGCATACATATAATATATGTGTAGCACAAGAACAATATTGTGTTAAGTTTCTGCTGCAAAGTAAGCTAAAAATCTGCAAAAAGAGTAGGATATTTCTTACAAAAAATAGCCATTTTCTATCAAAACGCCGATTTCTTGCAGATTTTCGCCCTATATTTGCCGTTTTTGATAATTTGAAACTCTTTCCTGTTGCGTCCGCCGTCCGATCAGATTCCGTCCGCCGTCCGATCAGATTCCGTCCGCCGCCCGATCGGATTCCGTCCGCCGTCCGATCAGATTCCGTACGGTGGCGGTGGAATTTCACATCCGCTACGGATAAAAAGACTGCGAAGAAATAACAACGGATTCGGTGGTTGCCTTCAAGGGGGTGCACTTGTCTCAAGTGCACCAACCAAGCAAGCAATGCACCAACCAAATAACAACGGAATTCCTTCTGCTTGGGAGATTTAACAACGGATTAAACGGATTGAACGGATTCCTTCTGCTTGGGAGATTTAACAGCGGATTAAACGGATTAAACGGAT
>ERZ1034871.861-NODE-861-length-16860-cov-4.763761_pt1 | contig 16860 bp, 24 predicted proteins | sample MGYA00520631_ERZ1034871 | MGnify/ENA primary metagenome ERZ1034871 (study PRJEB33766, sample SAMN09781721) | gut metagenome | biome: gut microbiome | host: Homo sapiens | place: Madagascar | study: EMG produced TPA metagenomics assembly of the PRJNA485056 data set...
AAGACGCTTGCGAGGGCAGCGAAGGGGGCTAAGAAATGAGCGAGCAGCTTGGCATGACCCCCTATATGATGCAGATCGCACTGAACCAGACCCTCAAAGAATACTTCAAAGGAAAGAAATATGCCGGTCCCGGCGGCACAAAAGAACTGAACTTCTATGAGCAGGATTTGCCTATTAGTGAGGATACGGATGACGATGTTGATTTCCCGGCGGCGTGTTCTCCCTACATCATCACGGAACTTGGAGACATAAAGTCCCCTGTAGGAAATGAGCCGATGACGGTGAACGTGACGTTGTACATCGGGGCTTACGACAAAGGGCATCAGCGCCAAGGATACCGCGATGTGCTGAACATCGAATATGCCATCATGCGCAGGTTTCGAGTATGTCCGAGGTTCGGACATGCCTGTACCGTAGAAGGCGAAATCAAAGGAAAAATGTCGAAAGACGACTACCACCCCTATTACTTTGGGGCTGTCGAGATGATCGTCACCGTGGCTAACCCGACGCCCGAAAGTGACCCGGAAACAGAGGCGATGATATGATGAAAACGAAAGAAACGAATACGATGCGCGTGTACTGCGGCCCGTCGATTCGCGGCGTTATCCGGCAGTACACGAGCTTTACCGGAGAACTGCCTGACCGAATGAAGAAGCTTATCGAGCAGTATCCGATGGTCAAGAGCCTTATCGTTCCCTATGATAAGGTGGCACAGACCCGGGAGCGCATGGAGCGCCCGGATGTCCCCGGCCAGCCCAAGACGGCTGAACGGGTTATTTACGAACAGCTCAAGGCGGAGCTGTAATAGGAGGAACAACGATGGCATATAAACATGGCATTTATGTGAGCGAAGTTCCGTCCAGTGTCAGAGCGGCTGTCAAAAGCGATGCAGGAATTCAGGCGATTATCGGCACGGCTCCGGTGAATCTGCTGAAAGACCCGTATCATGCGGCGAATATTCCCATGCTGCTCTACACGATGGCGGAAGCGCAGAATGCAATCGGCTACAGCACCGATTTCAAGGCGTACACGATCTGCGGCTCGCTCTCGGCATCGTTTGAAATCGCAAATGTGTCGCCGGTGATCGTCATCAATGTGCTTGACCCGAACAAGGCAGAACACACGGACGATGTGCCGGAGAATGTGGTACAGGTGAATGATGGCACTGCCCGGCTGGACACCATCGGCCTGTTGCTGGACAAACTGGTGGTCAAAGCCGACGACGTGACGCTGGAAAGCGGCACGGACTACACGGCGGCGTTCAATGATGATGGCACTGTAACGCTGGTTGTCCTGCCCGACGGCAAGGGCGCGGGAAAGACCCAGCTTACCGTTTCGGGCAAGCGCATCGCACCTGAGAAGGTGAAAGGTAAGGATGTCATCGGCGGCGTGTCTGTGGACGGTAAAGAGACCGGCATGGAAGTGCTGCGCCAAGTTTTTCCGAAACTTGGTGTCGTTCCGGGGAGTCTGGTTGCACCGTGGTTCAGCAAAGACCCGACCTGCGCAGCTATCATGCAGGCCAAGACCTCGATGCTCAACGGCATCTGGCGTCTTTTCTGCTGGGTCGATCTGGACAGCTCGTCCACCGGTGCGCAGAAGTACACCGATGTGCTGACCCAGAAGACTGCGCAGGCACTCACGTCCCCCAACTGTGCAGCAGTGTGGGGCTGCCCGAAGGTCGGCGAGGTGCTGTACAGCCCCAGCTCTTTTGCAGCGGCCTATATCGCGCGGCAGGATGCGGAGAACGACGGTATTCCCATGCCGCCGATGTCCAACATCGCAGTCAGTGCGACGGCTATCTGCACGGAAGACGGCGAGGAAATCTACCTCGACCTCGATCAGGCAAACTATGTCAACAGCGTTGGCATCGTGACCTTCCTGAACTTCAACGGTTTCAGGCTGTGGGGTAACAATACAGTCGCGTATCCGTCCAACACAGACCCGAAGGACCGGTACATTTCTGCCCGACGCTTCATGAGCTATGACGACAACAACTTCATCCTGACCAACTTCGGCAACGTGGATATGCAGGCGAACCCGCGCCTGCGTGAGGCCGTCATCGAACAGCAGAATACCATCGGTGCGAGCTATGTTTCCAGCCAAATCTGCGCCCGGTATGAGATGGCGTATCTCGAGAGCGAGAACACGGAGCAGACGCTGGCCGACGGTAAGCTGTATTTTCATAAATATGCCGCAACGTATCTCCCGGCGGAAGCCATTGAGGAGGTCGTGGAGTTCGACGTTAGTGCCATCGCTGAGGCCATGGCTTCGTAAAGGAGGGAGAATTTATGAACGCGGAAATCCCTGATAAGGTCATAGCGTACAATATCTACGCGAACGGCGTCAAGCTCGGCGTCACCGGAAAAGTGGACACGCCTGAGTTTAAGATGAAGACCTCTACCATGTCCGGCGCCGGCGTCGGCGGTGAAATCGAAGTCCCGACTCCCGGCCAGTGGGAAAAGACGGAGCATGAGATTCCGCTTGTTCTGCTGGGAAAGGATCTGGCGGACCTGCTGGAACAGGGCATGGATGTCCAGCTTATCTATCGCGGCGCGACACAGTGCGCGTTGAAGTCCGGCGGCTTCGCTATGAAGCAGCTCCGTATCGTGGAAGGCGGTATGGTCAAGGGCTTTAAGGGCGGTTCTCTGGAAGCGGGCAGTCAGATGGAGGCAAGCGTCACCATCGAGACCGTTCGCTATAAGATGGAGAACGCAGGTGAGGAGCTTATCGCGCTCGATAAGCTCAACAATGTCTACCGCATCAATGGCAAGGATATGCTGGCAGACCTGAACAAGATGCTTTGATAAGCGGCCACCTCGGGAGTCCGAGGTGGCTGATTTTTTGAAAAGAAAGGATAAAACGCCATGAGCAAGAATCTCGTGATCGAGCTGAAAAAGCCCTATTTCTTCGAGGACGAAGAGTATGCCACTATCGACCTGTCCGGCATGGAGAACCTGACCATGCAGGATGCTATCGAGGCGCAGAAGAATGTCGTCGGCACCGGTGAGGACTCGGTGATCCTGTATGCCCCGGAGGCGTCGCAGGCATTTATCGACGAGATCGCCGCGATGGCGGCGAAGCAGCCCGTGGAGTTTTTCAACGGTATGCCCATCGGTCTGAGCGACAAGGTGCGCACCGCTGTGCAGGGCGTGTTTTCCGCCGACGGCAACAAGGCAAAAGACCGCGTGGTGACGCTGGACAAGCCGTACACCTATGACGGTAAGACTGTAAGCGTTATCGACCTGTCGGGTGTAGAGGAGTTGACCAGCAAGGATGTGTCGGCGGCGGAGAACGAGGTGCTGAAAACCGGTATCTACTCGGCCAACATGAAGAACTTCTTCGCGTACTCCTGCGCACTGGCTTCCCGTGCCACCGGCAACCCCATCGAGTTTTTTACCAAGATGCCGCTGGTGGATGCGGTGAAGGTGCGCGGTACGGTGAACTCTGCATCTTTTTTCGAGTAAGCGGCGGGGCAAAAGCTCTCCGCAAGCTTGCCATTGCAGCATCCAGCGCTACGCACACCGGAATCGATTTTTTCATGCAGATGCCAATAGGTGACTTCCTTGACACCTGCAAGGACATTCAGGAGATGCAGGAACAATGGCGAAAAGCAATGCACTAGAACTCAGCATCCGCATTGCGGGCAAAGTAGACTCGTCTCTGACGAAAGCCATCAAGACAGCGCAGAGCCAGACGTCGGGCCTTGCCCGGGGCATGAGCGGATTTGCAAAAGTCTCTGCGGCTGCCATTGCTGGTGTGACAACGGCGACGGCGGGCATAATGGGGTATTGCGGCAAACAGGCCGCAGGCCTCGAAAAGGCGATGGCACAGACGCGCACACTGCTGACCGGCACAACGGAGCAGACCGCCGCCCGCACGGCAGAGCTGACGCAGGACGTTATGAACGTCAGCCGGATCACCGGCAGAGTATCGACGGAAATCGCCGCCGGCTCCTATCAGGTCATTTCGGCATTTCAGGATACCGCTGATACGGCAAAAATCCTTGAGACGTCAGTAAAGGCTTCGATTGCCGGACAGGCGGAGACGGTGGACACCGTCAATGCGCTGGCCGCAGTCACGAAGGCCTACGGCGATACCTCGGCTGACGCGGTCGCCCATGTGTCGGATTTGTCCTTTGAAACCATCCGACTCGGACAGACCACCATGCCAGAGCTGGCGAACGGTATCCAGAAAGCTTCTGGCTCTGCGGCAGCCTTGAAGGTTTCGCAGGAAGAGCTATATGCAGGCTTTGCGACATTGACCGGCGTTATCGGTAATACCGACACCGTGGGTACGGCGCTGAATACCCTCTACACCAAGATGCTGAAACCATCGACTGCGCTGGCGGGTGCAGTAAAGAAACTGGGCTATGAGTCGGCATATGCGATGGTGCGGACGGAAGGCATTGGCGGCGCCATTAAAAAGCTGGGTGAGTATACTGGCGGCGACGCGACGAGGTTTGCGGCGCTCTTCTCCATGCGTGACCTGAAAGCGGCACAAGGCATCCTGAACACGATGGGCGTGTATGAGGATAAACTTGCGCAGCTACAGGACTTAAAGAACCAAAAGGTTGGGGAGGTCACAGACCGCGCATTCATTACCAGCATCGACAACTGGAATGATATGTTCGGCATCGCGTCCAACAAGGTGCAGGTCTTCGCACAGCAGATTGGAACGCGGCTGCTGCCCTACGCAAAGGACTTCATGTTGGACATGACACCGAAACTGGACAGCATGATGGATACGGCGCTGAACGGCATTGATAAAATCATGCCGAAGGCGGAGCAGTTATTCGGATACCTGTCCAGCAACGGCCCGCAGGTAGCGGGGACGCTTGGAGCAATCGCCTCGGTTTGGGCCGGTATGGCTGCTGCGCCGAAAATCGAGCGGGGAATACAGGGCATCGCCGGACTTTTCTCTGTGGGCGGAAGGAAAGCCGTAGGCGGTGGGACGAAGCTGTTTGGAAAAGTCAAAGGATTTGGCGAATCGATGATAGGCAATATCAAAGATTTTCGCGCGAATCCGGGACTTATCCAGTCACTTCCCGTCTTTGGATGGGCGCAGAATGTAAAAAACATTCCTACAAATGCAAAGGCAGCGATGTTGCAAGAAATCAACAATTCCGGCAGCCTTTTGAAGGTAGCGGGTGCAGGCCTAGGCTCGGTGTTTGGAAGGGGTGGCTTAAATGCCGGAGGCATTGCCAAGGGCGCAGCTTCGCCGTTTCTTGCTATGGGCAAGGTGTTCCTTGGGATGCTCGGTTCTACTGCCCCGGTCATTCTTGCCATCAGCACGATTATTGCGCTAGTAAGCCTGTTGGGCGACAACCTCGATAATATTCGCGGAATCGTCCAGAACACATTTGGCGACAAAGGCGTTGCTATCTTCGACGGATTTGTGGGCGTGGTGCAGAATGCAGCCGGAGCAATCCAGAAAGCATTTTCACCGGAGGGGCTGGCAAGTATCCAAGGTTTTATCACCGAAACCTTCGGGGCCGGCGCGGGGCAGGCGTTCGGCACATTCATCCCGCTAATCACCGCGGTCGTCGGAATTTTCAACCAACTGGTTGATCTTGGTGTAAATTACATCAAGCCGCTGCTGGTGGATGTGTTCTCGTTTGCGACGACACAGGGACTCCCGGCGGTCATACCGTTGCTCTCGGCGGTGGTCGGCCTGATTGGAACAACACTGGTCAATGCAATCAAGGTCGTGGTTGGCATCGTCCAGACGCTCCTGCCCATCGCCGAGCCTGTCATCATGGGCATCATCGGGCTTATCAAGGGCATCGTGTCGGTGACGATCAATGTTGTGAATGGCATCATCGGGGCGCTGAACAAAATCCATGTGCAGACCCCGGACTGGATTCCGGGTATCGGCGGAAAGACCTTCGGCTTCAATCTGGCCGAGGTTCCCATGCCTCAATTTGCAAAAGGTGGTTTCACCACGGGACCGTCCATCGCGGGCGAGACCGGAACGGAAGCAGTCATTTCGTTCCAGAGCGGAGTCCGCCAGCAGAATATCGACATCTGGAAGATGTCCGGTAAGATGCTGGGCGCGACCAATAGCGATGATGCAGGGGATGACCCGCCGCAGATCGTGTTTGCACCGAACATTGCGTTCTCCAGCGACATGGACCCGGCGGAGGCCCGGCGCAAGGTGGAAGAACTGTACCGGCTGTTTGAAGAGTTTATGGAACGCTGGTGGAAAAAGCACCGCAGAGTGGCTTACGGCAAGTGAGGTGATACGTCGTGCCTTATACGACGGTGAGCGGCGATATGTGGGACACTATCGCCAAGAAAGTCTATGGGGATGAGTATTGCGTCGATGTCCTGATGCAGGCAAACCCGGAGCATATCGGAATATTTCAGTTTGGCGCTGGCGTTGTCTTACAGACGCCGGAGCTTAAAACGGAGCAGAGCGGCAGCCTGCCGCCGTGGAAGGTGAGCAGATGAAACCGAGAAGCGCGGGTGTGAAGCTGGTCTATAACGGAACAGACATTACAGCGGACATTGCGGCTGACATCGAAAGCATCTCCTATGAAGGAAATGCGGCGGATGACAGCGACAGCGTGAATGTGATCATCAATGCAATGGCTGACAAGTGGCTGAACGACTGGATGCCGGAGAAAGGCACATCGCTCGACCCAACGATCCTTGTTTACAACTGGCCTGAAGAAGGGCAGGGCGGCGAGATGAACGACGGTGTCATGACAGTCGATGACATCAGCTACAGCGATGCCCCTTGTACTATGACCATGAGCGCTACATCCAAGCCGAATGATACCAGCTTTTCGGAAGAAGACCGGGAATACATCTGGAAGAACACCAGCATCCAGAAAATTGCACAGACCATTGCAGAGCGTTACAGCCTGGAAATGAACTTCGACGGAACGGACGCTGAAATCGCAAAGAGAGAACAGCAGGCCACCGACAGCGCGTTCCTGAATGAGCTGTGCAAGGACTATGGATTGATCCTGAAAGTGTATTCAAACGAACTGTGGATATATGACCGCGAGGCATTCAAGAAAAAAGCTGTCTCCGCGACGATCACCCGGGCGGACATCGTGCCGGGGTCGTTTAGTTTCAGCGACGGCTTTGATGGTGTATATACTCATGGCATCTGGGAGTATTCCAACCAGAAAAAGAAAATCAAAATTCGGGCGGAAATCGGCACCGGCGGCAGGACAAAGCGCATTTCGAAATACGCTTCCAGCCAAGCGGACGCCGAGCGTCGGCTACAAGCCGCGCTGGACAACGCAAACCATAGCGCAACCAAGGTGAAGTTCACGCTGGCGCTGGCTCAAATTGAGCTGGGCGAGGCACAGAACATTGGCCTTACCAGCTACGGGAAGTTGTCTGGAAAGTATTTCATCGATAAAGTTTCGCTGACATACAGCAGGAACGGCCTTGAACAGACACTCGAATGCAGCAAAATCCCGGACGAGGAAACGACCACGACGGGAGCAGGGGCGAGTGTCACGCTGAACAATGCGCCGCTCTATTATACCAGTGTGGACAAAAAGCCTGTCCGCAGGATCAGCGGCCACTATTTTCTTTACGATGGAATCAATGTGGCTGGGCGGTACAGAATCACGAACTTACAGTCCCGTTGCGGGAAAACGCCCGTCGGAAAGAACGTGACCGGCTGGGTGGACGCAGCGGATGTCGGAGGTGCGACCTGATGGCAGATACGATACGCTTCGGAAAGGTGTCTAACATCGACTACGAGACCGGCTGCATGGAGATTACATATGAGGACCGGGGCGACAGCGTTACGGATATGATCCCGATGCTGGCGAATGCTGGGTACAAAATGCCGCAGGTCGGAGAAACGGTGGCCGTGGCCCACAACTCCAACGGGGAAGAAGAGGGCATCGTTCTGGGGACGATCTGGGGCGAGAAAACAAAACCGCCGCAGGGAAAGCAGAACTTCTTTCGGCAGGACTTCGACGATGAGCCGGGGAAATGCTACTTTCGGTATGACGGAGAAAGTGCCGAGTTCCACAATGAAGGCGATACGCACTCCGAAACCAAGAAAAACAAAACTGAGAAAATCGAAGGCGACGCCGAACTGGAAGTGAAGGGAAAGCTGACTGTGAAAGTCGGGAGCTGCACTGTCACCGTCCAAGGTGGAATAGTGGAAATCAAAGGAGGGGAAACGCTCAGTATAAGCGCTCCGACGGTTTCTATTGATGGCAGTACGGTGAATATCACCAGTGGCGGCGGGGATGTGCAAGTCGCCGGAATCAGCCTGATAAACCACACCCACAAGTATACTGCACCGGTACACGCAGCTGGCGAGGCTGATACTGCGAAGCCGACATGAGGAGGTGAAACGGGATGTGGATCGGATGCTTTGGAGAGCTGGTTTTCTCTGTGAGCAACAGAAGAATCTTCACCCCGGACGGTATCAGCGGCAGCGCGGGCAGCGAGTGGGCGGCGCATAACACTATCGGAGGAAAGCCGAAGAGTGAGAAGACCGGTGTGAAGCTCAAAAAACGTAAGTTCACGATTACGCTTGATTCTCAATTTGGCGAATCGCCGCGCGTTATGCTGGCGCTGATTAACAAGATGGTGGAGGAAGGCCGTGTGGACTACCTCATTATCGGAAGTATGCCGGTCGGAATGTGCCAGTACAAGATGACGGATGTATCGGATGACTGGGAAGAAGTTGTTGCCGATGGAAAGCTGGTGCGCTGCAAAGTCGAGATCACATTGGAGGAATATGTATGACGCTTGGCAATACGGAAATTCTGCTTGAATCTGTGAATGCGGAAGAGGCGGAAGAAATCTGCGAGTGCCTGAAAGTATTATATTCCACAAGAGCCGGAGAGCTGGGGCTTGACCGAGACTTCGGCATTTCGATGGACGCGATCGACAAACAACTCAGCGTTGCAAAGGCAATGATTACTGCAGAAATCGTCCGCAAGACGAAAAAATATGAACCCCGCGTTGAAGTAGCCCGCGTTGAGTGGGACGATGCAAAGGCTGGCGAGGGGATTTTGATTCCAAAGGTGGTGCTGCAAGTTGTCTGAGATCGCTCAGTTCGATAATCTGCCAGACATCAGCTTTATCGATAACCTCACGATGAAAGAGGTTGAAGAGATGGCGAAAGGCGGATACATCAGATCCGCAAGGGAAGCGACGGGTAATACCCCGACGCTTTACCCGGCAAGCCTTCCGAGCATCATGGTAAAAGAAATGGCACTGCTGCACTACCAGATGCTACAATACATCGATGCCGGCCCGAAGCAAACGCTCCTGAAATATTCGACGCACGAAAATCTGGACGTCCTCGCCGGAAACTTTGGTCTGAAAAGGCGGCAGGCGGAAAAGGCTACAACGATCATCCGCTTCACGCTGGCCGGAACGGGCCAGCCGAGCGCTGTCGGAGTGCCGGAGGGTACTCGTGTAAGGACGGAGGATGGAGTCTATTTCGCAACGACCGAATATGCAGAGATTCTTCCGGGAGAACAAAGCATCGACGTGACCGCCGCCGCGCTGGAAGCGGGCGCGGAATCCTCGGGAATCGAGGAAGGACAGGTCAACCAGCTGGTTGACCCCATTCCCTATGTGGCGTCGGCGGTGAACATGACCGCTAGCAGCGGCGGTACAGACATCGAAAGCGACGACTCCCTGACAGAGCGGGTCTATCTGGTCCCCTCTACATACAGCTGCGGAGGCTCTCCTGATTCGTATGAGTATTTCGCAAAGGCGTGGCGGAACGATGTAAAAGACGTGTCCGTCACAAGTCCCTCTCCCTGCGTGGTGGACATCTATTTCACCTTGCGGGACGGGGCAATCCCGAGCGAAGCTGACTGCGAAGCGATGCAGGAGAGCTTGAGAGAAAATTCCAAGCGCCCCATGACGGATTTGGTGAACTGCAAAGCTCCGACGGAGATTGAGTATGGTATCGACGTCACATATACCATTGCGAGAAGTAAATCCAAAATCGCTGTTACAGTGCAGAACGCAGTGAACACGGCAATCGAGGAATATAAAACTTGGCAGCGGACTATGGGCAGGGATATTGACCCGGCGGAGTTGATTGCACGAATCAAAAATGCCGGGGCAAAGCGAGTGAGAGTGGCCGCGCCGATAGACGTCGTAACGGAAAGCGCCCAAATTCCAAAGCTGGTAAGCTGCAGTGTTGTGTACGGAGGGCTGGAAGATGACTGACCTTCGGGAAGCGAGGCTGGTTGACCTGCTGCCGAAAGCCGTTGCCGACCGGCAGGAGGTCAGAGCTCTATCGGATGCATGGCATGACCTCGCGGTCATGACACTTGGTTTTGCCGATAGGGCGAAGACCTATACGGGCATAGACCAAGCGCCGGAAGTTCTGCTGGATATTCTGGCTGTGCAGTTCAGAGTGGACTGGTATAGAGACGACTATCCGGTGGAGACGAAGCGCGAACTCATCAAGACCGCGATGGAAGTACATCGTCACTGTGGAACGAGATGGGCGGTAGAAAAAGCTCTGTCTTTGATTTACCCTAAGACGAGCATCAAAGAGTGGTTCGAGTATGGGGGACAACCCGGATACTGGCGGTTGAACGTAGACATTACGGATGAGCCTGCCGTCTACTACACGCCCAAAGAAATTGAAAAAAGAATCAATTATGCACGGCGCTGTTCGGCGCATCTGGAAGGCGTCACCTACGAGATTAACCCGCCGGACAGCGTGACAGCCTATGTCGCCGCTGTGCCTTGCAGCATGGCGGCGTCTTACACAGTGCGCTTGCCGGGCATTATTCAGCCCCGGGCCGTCAATGCGGCAGCGTATGCGGCTGGCGCGGTGGGCGCGAGCTGGGTGCAGGCAACGGTGGCGCTGCCCGACACGGTTCGACCTAAAACTATGAGCGCGCAGGCATATGCCGCCGGTAAGCCTGTCAGCACATATGAAACTGTTACCATCAAGATTGGAGGGACATCACTATGAGCTGGGAAAAATACAGCTACACAAGAGCCGGTGCCGCCCTGCTGTCGGAGTCTCTCTCCGGCGGCGCACTGACCATCACCCGCGCCGTGAGCGGCACCGGCACGGTCGGTACTGATCTGGCCGAAGAGGTGGCCGTCAGCGGCGATGCACACGAGCTGAAAATCCTGAGCATCGAGACGGTCAAAGACAACGGCAAAGCTGCCCGGAAGGTCAACATCTGGACAAACGGCGCAGAGGAAGCCTATGTCATGCACCAGATCGGTGTGTACGGTACGCTGAATGGCGGGCCGGATGAGACACTGCTGTTCCTGATGCAGGATGAGAGAGGCGTTCAGATTCCGGCGGCAGGTACGCAGCTGGACTATGAGTTCCAAATCGCAGTCCTGCTGGCAGTCTCCAATGCCGCTGACATCTCCATCCAGCTCGACCCGCAGATGAAGGCGTTTGCTCAGATGGCCCGGGAAATTGCACAGGCCGAGGTCGCCCAGCACAATATCGACCCCAACGCCCACGCCTCGGTCATCGAGGCCGCCGCCAGTGCAGCGGTGAAGCGCGTCGAGGAGTCCGGCCAGATCATGACCGAAGCGCAGGTCAAAAAGCTCATTCAGACCCACAGCGGCAGCGGGTATTTCGGCGAGTACAGCCTCGTCCTCCGCACTGATGGCTGGACTCCCCTGCCGGACACCGGCCCCTACCAGTACATCTACGATGCCGCGCTGGCTGACAGCGACAGCACACTTATCCCCAGCGGCGGCGCAGATGTCAATGACTTCGCCGTGACCGCGAGGGCCGGCGTCCTCAACGCCTGTGAGACCCGCGACGGCTCTGTCCGTTTCTTCTCGCAGCGTGTTCCGGATGCCGACATCCATGTGACGCTTACCCTGAACGGTTCCGGGAAAGGAGGTGGTACCAATGTATCTGGCAATGTGACCATCGGGCAGGGCCTCAAACGCGATGAAAGCGGCGCGATCGCCGTCAGCATCGGCGACGGCCTTGCCTTTGACGCCTCCGACGCGCTGACCGTCCGCAAAGACACCGTTGTGACCAGCGACGACCTCGTGAACGACGAAAAGTTATCTCAGGAAATCGCTGAAATTTTGAAGTAAAAGAAAGGAAAAAACACTATGTCCAAGAACATCACCACCGCTGACTCCATCCGCAATCTGGCCGCTGAGGTCAAGAAGGGCTTTGTAAAGAAGGAAGCGTTCGCCCCCATCCAGACCGCTGCTGAAAAGGCCATCAAGTCTCTGGATGTGACCGGCAACACCATCAGCTTCTTCACCAGCACCGACAAGACCGGTGACGCCGCCTTTACCGTGGACTTCCCTGCCGAAATGTTCCTCGACCAGACCAAGACCGAGTTCGTCCCCAGCTTCGCGTTCAGCGCAGCCACCTATCCCGGCTCGACCGACCCCAAGCTGGACGGCAAGCCCGTCATGGTGCTGGCCGTCAAGGGCGAGAACCCTGACTCCTGCACCTACTCTTTCCTGAGCATGGCTGCGCTGGTGGATACCTACAAGGCTAAGGCCGTCGGCAAGGATACTTCCACCACCGTCTCCATCGCGGGTTACGAGGTGGACGTCAAGGTCAACGTCTCCGCTTCCGAGGGTAACGCTCTGACCCTCAAGGAGGACGGCCTCTACGTCAGCACCGCCAAGGTCGAGGCATCCGACACCAACGGCAACATTAAGGTCAACGGCAAGGAAGTTACCGTCTACACTGAGCCCGCGAACGTCCTGCACACTGAGGATGTCGAGGACTTCAGCGCCGAGGACATCGCTGCCATGCTGGCAGACTAAGGCCCACAAGGAGGCTCTATGGCAAAGGTAAAAGCACTTTTGGCAAAAGGCCTCGCCGAACTCTGCAGCTACATGAAAAAGTATACCGCCGCCCTTGGCGACCTTGCTTCGGCCACAGCAGATGGCCTCGACGAAAAGCAGGACATCACGGCGGCGGTGTCTTTTACGATTCCGACGACCGGCTGGGCGAGGGATTCCACCCTCACCAGCTATTACTACTGTGACATCTCCATCGCGGGGCTTCGGGCCACCGACATCGTGGATGTCACACCTGCACCGGAATCCTACAGTGTGGCGCGAACGGCAGGCTTTATCACCACCGAGAGCATGGCCGGGAAGCTGCGGCTGCGGGCCAAGAAAGCTCCGACTGCGGCCATCAAGGCACAGTATCGCATCATCAACACAGTAAAGAACTAGGAGTGATTTTATGGCATATGGTTCTTTCAATTCGGGCGGCGAAGCTCTGGCAGTGGACACCACCCTCAAAGTCTCCGGCGCAGCTGCCGACGCCAAAGCCACCGGCGACGCGCTGGCGGGTAAAGCTGCCGCCAGCCATACCCACAACTACGCTGGTTCGTCCAGCGCGGGCGGTGCGGCAAACTCAGCCAACAAACTGAACAAGAACGCGGGTTCTGCTACGCAGGGAGTATACTTCAAGGATGGTGTGCCGGTCGCTATGACCTGCACGCTGGGCAAGAGTGTGCCTGCGGATGCAAAGTTCACGGACACCAACACCTGGCGCGGGGTACAGGACAACCTGACCAGCACGGCCACCGACCAGAGTCTGAGCGCAAATCAGGGCAAGGTGCTGAAAGGCCTCCTGGACGGCAAGGCGGCGTCCAGCCATACCCACAACTACGCCGGTTCCGGCTCTGCGGGCGGCACGGCCAACTCGGTCAATGGCCTGACCTTCGCCGCCCAGACCACCGACCCGGGCGCAGGAAGCAGCCTTGCCACCAACAAGGTGCTCATCGTGTACGTGTAAAGGAGGCCGGATATGGCAAAAGCAGTTTATGTGGGCGTTGGCAGCAAAGCCCACAAGATGAAAAAAGCCTACATCGGCATCGGCGGTAAGGCCCGCAAGGTCAAGAAGATGTACATCGGTGTCGGAGGCAAGGCGAGGCTGTGCTACAGTGCGGAGGCTGACAAATTTGGAACTGCGACACCGCTGAGTAAATACAGAAGCCTCCTTGCCGGAACGACAGTTGGCGGATATGCCCTGTTCGGAGGCGGCGGTTATGATAGCGACGCCTATAAAGGCGAGGCCATAATGGACGCATACAATGCATCTCTCACCCGGACGACTGCAACTCCCTTAAGCGTGGCAAGGCAAGGATTGACGGCGATAACGCTGGGGAATCACGCACTATTCGTCGGTGGACGAAGCGGAGACACGTCCTTTGGCACGGTGGATGTCTACGATGCATCTCTTACCCGGACGACCGCTACAGAGCTGAGTGAGTACCGATATGACAGTGCCGCAGCAGTTGTAGGCTCCTATGCACTGTTTGCTGGCGGCAGAAGAAAGCAGGGTAGCGTATTTGTATTTGCGAGGGACGCCGTAGATGCATACAACACGTCTCTCACCCGGACGACTGCAACGCCGCTGCCCAGTAAAGTATACGCCTGTGCAGGAGGCACAGTCGGAGGTTATGCAGTGTTTAGCGGCGGCAGCAGCATGAACTCGAAGGTACCTCTTGTTGAAACCACTGGGTCTATTGAGATGGTGCGCGCATATGATTCGTCTCTTACATCCAGTCAGGCCGCGTCCTTGAGTTGCCCCAGAGCAGTCCATTCCGCCGCAACCATCGGGAATCATCTTCTTTTTGCAGGAGGATACAACAGAACTACGGGAAAATACCTCTCCACAGTAGAATCATACGACGCCTCGCTGACTCGAAGCACTGCCGTCGAATTGAGCAGCGCAAAGATCGACCTGGCCTCGGCCACAGTGGGCGAATACGCAATGTTTGCAGGTGGCTATAAAGGCAACAGCGATGCAGCCTATGTGGCAACGGTGGATGCATACAACACCGCGTTAACCAAGACGACTATGCCAGACTTGAGTGTTGGACGGCATGGCCTTGCATCTGCTGTAATTGGAGATTATGCGCTGTTCGCAGGCGGTATCTCAAAAATCAGTAGCACGACAGACAAATATCAGGATGTCGTCGATGTCTATTCGGCGTAATGAAAGGAGAAATCAAAATGGCACGATACAAAATTTACGACAACAAATCTGACGTCATCACCCCGGTGGGCGAGAAGCTCACCGCAGAGCAGTGGCTGGACCGTTACCAGTGGGGCCGCTACACCAAGATGATCGTGGGCGGCGGCATCATCAACGGCAGCGTCGCGCTGGTTTTCGACGACGAGGTGGAGCGTTACCGCAAGGCGGGCTGTGATTTCAGTGCCTGCACCACCGACGAGGACTATCTGGCCGCCATCGAGGCGTTCCAGGATAACCCGCCCATGGCAGACGCCGGCGTCTCCGACCAGACCCGCATTGCGGACGCTCTGGAAGACATGGTGGCGCTGAGCCTGCCGGATGCAGAGTAAGAAAGGAGAACGAAGTTATGAGCAACAAGGAAAAACTGACCGAGCGCTGGACGCAGGGCCGCATCTCTGAGGCGATGCTGCGGGTGTATGTGCGCAAGGGCATCATCACCAAGGCGGATTTCGAGGAGATCTGCGGGAAGAAGTACTAAACAAAAAGCAGCCGCTCGAATGAGTGGCTGCTCCGGAAATGGAAATTATTTATCTCTGTAGTGGGAACCGCACTGGACGATTTTGACTACATTCCCATCAATTCGGTAAACGATACGGTTTACATCGTCGATACGGCGGCTCCAATAGCTGGACAAGTCTCCGCTGAGGCGCTCGGGCTTGCCGATGCCTTCATAACCGTTTCGGTCAATGTCCTTCAGAAGCTGCAGGATGCGCTTGAGCACCTTGCGGTCCTGCGTTGTCCAGTATTCAAAATCTTCCCATGCTTCCTCTGTCCACGCCTTAATCATCCAAATCGACCTCGTGGATGGTGCCGCCGGTCGCTTCCATCTCCGCGATGGACTTACGCAGACGAGCCTGGTTCTGCTCAGAGTAGAACGGGTCCACCGAAAGCTCGAAAGGCAGGCGCTGTTCACGGGTCATCTTCTTGGCCAGCATGGTGACAGCAGTGGACATGGACATCCCAAGTTCATTGCAGATGTGGTCGAAATTGTTTTTCAAATCATTATCCATACGGATGCTGACAGTGGTCTGTGCCATAGTATCACACTCCTTCTGAATACAATGTAGCACATATGCGATACAATGTCAATCAACAAAGCGAAAAGAAAGGATGAAGAAATTGGCAATCAGAGAATATTCGATGACCCGCGACTCCACCCGGCAGCTCTCGCCCAGCTTCCGCGTCCGCGAGTTCGCCTGCAAGGGCAGCGACGCCGTCCTCATCGACGACGAGCTGGTGGTGCTGCTGCAGTGCATCCGGGAGCACTTCGGTAAGCCGGTACATATCACCAGCGGCTACCGCACCGCTGAGCACAATGCCGCCGTGGGCGGCAGCAAGTCCAGCCAGCACCTGCTGGGTCGGGCGACAGACTTTTACGTCGAAGGTGTGCCGGTGGCGACTGTCGCCGCCTACGCTGAGACCTTGCTTTCCGGGCGCGGCGGCATCGGGCGGTACCCGAAGGATGCAAAGCATCCCAAGCGCATGACCGGCTGGGTACATATCGACACCCGGACGAATAAGTCCAGATGGAAGGGGTGAGACCGATGGAGACTGTTCTCGCAGCGCTTATCACCGGGGCCGTGACTCTCATCGGCGTACTCATCGCCAACAGCCGCAGTCAGGCTGTCACAGACACCAAGCTTGAGGAGTTGACCCGCGAGGTGCGGGCGCACAACAACTTCGCCCAGCGCGTCCCCGTGCTGGAAGAGCAGATGAAGGTGGCAAACCACCGCATCGCCGATTTAGAAGCAAACGAACATACAAGAGAATGGTATGAAAAAGAAATGAGGTAATAAAGCAAGAAAACCGCCTGGATTCTGACGAATCTAGGCGGTTTTTGGTGGAGCGGGCAATGGGAATCGAACCCACCTCCTCAGCTTGGAAGGCTGATATACT
>ERZ1034871.868-NODE-868-length-16758-cov-13.708436_pt1 | contig 16758 bp, 7 predicted proteins | sample MGYA00520631_ERZ1034871 | MGnify/ENA primary metagenome ERZ1034871 (study PRJEB33766, sample SAMN09781721) | gut metagenome | biome: gut microbiome | host: Homo sapiens | place: Madagascar | study: EMG produced TPA metagenomics assembly of the PRJNA485056 data set...
GCTCTCTACTATTGAAACATAATATATTAAAAAGTCAAATTCTTTTGTTTTACATCAAATATAAACTAAAAAGCAAATACCTTAGTACTTGCTTTTTTACTTTATTTTATTCCTTTCTAAATATTTTTGTTATTTGTTCTTAAGCTTTTTTCTTTTTCTTCTTACCTAGAGCTGCGGCACCTATTAATCCTAAGCCTAAAACACCTAAGCCAATAGAGTCCTTATCACCAGTATGTGGCAAAGTGCTCATGTGTTCTGAATTTCTAGATGCTAATGATGTTGATTCAGAAGCACTTAGTGATGCGGAAATTGATTCACTTGTTGATACAGATGCTGATTCAGACATTGATGATGAGGTTGAAAGTGAGACTGAATCACTTAGTGATAGCGATGTTGAGCCACTTTCTGATGCTGATTCTGAAACAGACTCTCTATTTGAAGTTGATATCGAAGTTGAATCACTTGCTGAATCACTTATGGAATCACGACTTGACTCCGAACTTGATGATGAAAGTGAGACTGAATCACTTGTGGATACCGACAACGAAGCACTTGCTGAACCGGACTCACTCACTGAATCGCTGAGAGAATCTCGCTCTGATGCTGAAACAGATGTTGAAAGACTGGCAGACTCACTGACGGAATCGCGACTTGATTCAGAGCTTGATGATGAAAGTGAGACTGAATCACTTGTAGATACCGACAACGAAGCACTTGTTGAACCAGACTCACTCACTGAATCGCTGAGAGAATCTCGCTCTGATGCTGAAATAGATGTCGAAAGGCTGGCAGACTCAGACACTGAATCACGTCCTGAAGCAGAGATGGAATCTGAAACAGAGACTGAATCACTTGTGGATACCGACAGCGAAGCACTTGTTGAACCAGACTCACTCACTGAATCGCTGAGAGAATCTCGCTCTGATGCTGAAATAGATGTCGAAAGGCTGGCAGACTCAGACATTGACTCACGTCCTGAAGCAGAGAGTGAATCTGAAACAGAGACTGAATCACTCAATGAAGATGATGCGGAATCACTTGCTGAAACGGAATGACTCACAGACTCACTGAGCGAGCTTCGGTTTGAATCAGAGACTGATGTCGAATCACTTAACGAATCTGAATCTGAACCTGACTCTACTGGTTCAGACTGCGAAAGTGAATGTGATACTGAAGTTGACTCGCTCACGGATTGAGAAGCTGAACTTGATGTTGAAGTTGAGCTCGATGTTGACTCTGATCCACGGTCAGAATCTGACTGAGATACAGATAGACTATTTGAACTGCTTTCAGATGAAGACTCTGAACTTGAGAGCTCTCCTGAAAGAGATGCTGAGATTGATTCTGAAACTGATGTCGAACCAGACATAGAGATAGAATCTGAAATTGAATCACTCTGTGATTCACGTTGTGAATCAGAAATTGAGCCCGACATACTATTTGAGCTACTTTCAGATGAAGACTCTGAACTTGATACCTTCCCTGATTCTGAAGCTGATGCCGAATCTGAGACAGATAAGGAAGCTGAGGTTGACACTGAAGTTGAGATTGACTCACTCAACGAATCCCGTTCTGAAGTTGAGTGAACGATTGATTCACTTATTGACAAACTATCTGAAGCTGATTCTGAACTTGAAGTTCTACTTGAATCCGACGAGGATACTGATTCTGATATTGAAGCTGAACTTGAGCCTGATAGGGATTCTGAGACAGATTCACTTAAAGAGTCTCTTTCCGATGCTGAGGAGGATACAGATCCACTCACAGATACACTTTCAGATACTGAGTCCGAGCTTGAAGCTTGCTCTGAACCCGAAATAGATAGTGATTCTGAGGCTGATGTAGATACTGAGTGTGAGGCAGAACCTGAAGCCGAATTACTTGCAGAGTTAGTATTAGAATTTGAAGCTAATGATTCTGAAGCTGACTCCGAAGTAGAGTTACGGTTCGAATTTGATGCAGATAGGCTCTCTGAACTTGACAAGGATAAAGATGTCGAAAGTGAATCACTGATTGATACTGATGTTGATACCGAATCAGAAAGAGATTCTTGCTCTGAGCTTGATGTTGATAAGGAAACAGATACTGAATCACTTTGAGAATTATTTACGGACTCAGATACAGAGCCTGATTGACTGCTAGATTCACTTTGTGAACCTGAAAGTGATTGTGAACCACTTATAGATTCTGAAGCTGAAAGTGAGGCAGATACTGAATCTGACTGTGAACCAGAGGTTGAATGTGATGCTGACTCACTGCTTGATTCAAGTATTGAAGTTGAAGCTGAAGTACTTTCTGAGCTGGAAGCATTACTAGAGTCTGAAAGAGAGTCACTTACGGAACTTGATGTTGAGAGACTTTCAGAAGTCGATTCACGACTTGAATAAGAGAACGATTCAGAAATTGATTCTGATGCACTCACAGACTCACGTGCTGAATCTGAAAGTGAACGACTTTCTGAACTTGACTCAGAGACTGAACTTGATGTCGATAGACTCATTGATGTGGAAAGCGAAGCAGACTCGGAAGCTGATTGACGGCTAGAATCTGAGCTTGAGCTACTCTCTGAACTTGAATCTGAAGCTGATTCACGACTGGAAATAGAAAGTGAAGTACTTTCAGAAGCTGATTCGCTGCTTGAAAGTTTGCTTGATTCACTTGCAGAAAGGCTACCTGAATCACGTTCTGAGGCTGACGTTGATGTTGAAGCACTTGCTGAATCAGAGAGAGAGTCGCGACTCGAAGCTGAAACTGATGTTGAAACTGATGTCGAATCACTTATTGATTCTGACACAGATTCACTTACAGAAACAGATGCACTCGTTGAAGCACTATTTGAATCTCGTTCTGAGGCTGACAACGAGCTTGAAGCACTCACTGAGTCAGAAACAGATTCACGAGAAGAGTTTGATGTCGAAACAGACTCTGAGGCTGAAATGCTATTAGACTGTGATTGTGAATGACTTACTGAGGCTGACGTACTACTTGATTCACTATTTGAAGTTCGGTTCGAATCTGACATAGACGTTGAAATGCTCAACGAATCAGATTCTGATCCTGACTCAAGAGGTACAGAATGAGACAATGATTGTGATACCGAAGTTGACTCACTCACAGACTGAGAAAGTGAGGTTGAGCTGGATTCAGATGATGAGTCGGAATCGGATTGACGTGATGAATCTGACTGTGATCCAGATAAACTATTTGAAACACTTTCAGACACAGATTCTGAACTTGAAATGCGTCCTGAGTCCGAAATTGAGATTGACTCAGAAACAGACTGGGAATCTGAGTTAGATGCAGAAACCGAGCTTGACTCACTTTCTGAATCACGACTAGATACAGACTGGGAGTCTGAGTGACTATTTGAACTGCTTTCAGATACAGATTCTGAACTTGAAGCTTTTCCAGACTCTGAGCTTGAGCTAGACTCTGAGCTTGAAATTGAAGTTGAGTGAGACCCCGATGTTGAGCTGGATTCACTCATAGAGTTTGTATCAGAATTAGAAGTCAGAGAATCTGAACTTGAGTCAGAAATTGAATCACGTGTTGAGTCAGAGTTTGAAGTGCTTTCTGAGCTTGAATCATTACGCGAATCAGAAAGCGATTCACTAATTGAGCTTGATACTGAAATGCTTTCAGAATGAGATTCACGTGCTGAGTCAGACACCGATTGTGAAGCTGATACAGAATCACTGAGCGAATCACGACTTGATTCTGAAAGAGAACTGCTCTCAGAGCTAGAACTACTTCTTGACTCGGATTGTGAAACACTCATCGAGCTTGATGTTGAATTTGATAGAGATTGAGAATCACGACTTGATTCTGAAAGAGAGCTACTTTCAGAAATAGATTCTGACATCGAATCACGGCCTGAAACAGAAAGCGAAGTACTCTCAGAAGCTGATTCGCTACTTGAATGCTTGCTTGACTCACTTGCCGACTCACTCAGAGAGGTACGAGCAGAGTCTGAAACAGATGTCGAAAGACTGGCAGAATCTGAGATAGAATCACGACTTGAGTTAGAAACTGAAACAGAGTCCGAAATCGATTCACTAAGAGAATTCGAAGTTGAATCACTTGCTGAGCTTGAATCACTCACCGACTCGCTTATTGAATCACGTGCAGAATCTGACAGAGAGTCTGAGATTGAGTGACTTGAAGAGTCAGATACTGATAGAGATAGACTTATCGAAGCTGACAACGAATCGGAGAGCGAGCTTGAATCACTCATTGATGTCGAAAGTGAACTACTTGTTGAAGTAGATAGCGATGCTGAGTTACTTTCTGAATTACGACTTGATTCTGAAGTCGAGGCAGAAAGACTTGAAGAATCTGACAATGACTCACGACTCGAATCTGAGCTTGAGGCAGAGTTTGAATCTGAAAGACTTCCTGATGTCGAAAGTGATGTACTCAACGATGCTGAAAGACTTGAAGATTCACTTGATGAAACACGACTTGATTCTGAAAGCGAGCTTGAAGCGCTAAGCGAATCGGAGTCTGAACCAGATTCGACAGGCTCAGAGTTTGAATCTGAAGTTGAAACAGAAACAGATTGGCTCTCAGATTGAGATATAGAGTTTGAAACGGAAGCGGAAATTGACTCTGAGTCAGAATTACGTTCTGAATCTGAAACAGAAAGTGAGTTGCTGACAGAGTTACTTTCTGAAGCGGAGTCTGAACTTGAAGCTTTACTTGATTCTGAACTTGAGCTTGAGTTTGAAACAGACTGCGATTCTGATACAGAAGTTGATGCTGAAGCTGAATCACTGGTAGAAACCAGCTCTGACTCTGAGCTTGAGCCTGATTCACTCAATGAAGTACTGTTTGAAACCGACTCTGAATCAGAATTAAGGTTTGAATTTGAAACAGAGTTAGAAATAGAACCTGAAATTGATTCAGAAACCGAAAGTGATCCTGACACTGATTCGCTACTTGACTCTTGTGCTGAGTTTGAAAGTGATTCTGAAACACTATTTGAAAGACTTTCTGAAGCGGAGTCTGAATTTGAAGCTTTACTTGATTCTGAACTTGAGCTTGACTCTGAGCTTGAAACGGAAGCTGAAAGAGAACCTGAAGCGGAACTTGACTCACTCGCTGAGTTTTGATCAGAATTAGACTCAAGTGAGTTTGATGCAGAATCTGATAATGAATCTCTTGTTGATTCTGAACGTGAAGTACTTTCTGAAGCTGAGTTTTTACTTGACTCAGATATAGAGTCACTTATTGAAGTTGAGAGAGAACTTGATTCTGAAAGTGATTCACGACTTGATTCCGACAAAGATCCAGAAACGGAGTTTGAATCACTCATAGAAGCCCACTCAGAAGTTGAAAGAGAATCTGAAGCTGAACCAGAAACTGACAATGAATCAGAGAGAGAATTGCTTACAGATGTTGAAGACGAGTTCGAATCTGAAAGTGATTCACGACTTGACTCTGATGATGAAACGGAAGCTGAGGCGGAGTCACTATTTGATTCTCTACTTGAGTTTGACGTTGAAGCACTGATTGAAACGGAAACTGAACCAGACAGTGAAGCAGAGTCACTCATAGAACTAGAAACTGAAGCTGATTCTGAGTTTGACTGACGTCCAGATTCTGACAGTGAAAGACTTTCTGAAGCTGATTCTGAACTTGAGGCTTTGCTTGACTCACTCGCTGAATCACTTGAAGAGTCACGTTCCGAAGCTGACAGTGAAGTTGAAAGACTTGCTGATTCTGAACTTGATTCTCGACTTGAAGTTGAATGCGAAATTGATTCCGAAACAGATGTGCTTACTGAGGTTGAAAGGGAATCACTTGTTGAAAGAGAGTCACTGCTTGAATCGCTTGTTGATTCACGACTTGATACTGATTGTGAATCAGAGGCAGATTGGCTTTCTGAACGAGAATCACGACTCGACTCTGATAATGAAGATGAAATCGAACTTGATTCACTTATTGATTGTGATATAGATTCGCTTGTAGATGTTGAAAGGCTTGCTGAATCACTTGTTGATTCTCTTTCCGAACCTGAAAGGGAAAGAGAATCTGATGTAGAGTCAGAAACTGATTCTTCTATTGATCCTGAATTAGAAATGGAATCACTTAGCGACTCACTGACTGAGACCGAATTAGATTCGCTTATTGAGGACGAATGTGATGCAGATTCACTATTAGATTCACGGTTTGAATCAGACAATGAACTTGAAACGCTTAGAGAGTCCGACTCAGAACCTGATTCTAAAGAGTCAGAATGAGAGTTTGAACTTGAGGCAGATACAGATTCACTTACTGATTGTGACGTTGAAGTTGATCCAGATACAGAGTTAGATTCAGAAGATGAATTGTTGCCTGATTCTGAAAGTGATGATGAGTCGCTTAATGAAGTGCTTTCTGAAGCTGAAGTCGAGCTTGACTCACGTCCCGATTCAGAAGCCGAGAGTGACTCAGAAGCTGAAACTGAAGTCGAATTGGAGCTTGAGTCAGAGCTAGAATCGCTTGTCGAAACACGTTCTGAATCAGATTGAGAAATTGATTCTGAGACTGAACTGCTTTCGGAGCTTGACTCGGAGTTTGAATTTCGTCCAGAATCTGAGCTTGAGTCAGAAATTGAAGCTGAAACAGAGTCAGAGGTAGAACTTGAAACTGACTCAGAATCACTTTGTGAATTTCTCTCTGAATCAGATATTGAGGCAGAATCTGAAACTGAGCTGCTCTCTGAGCTTGAGTCGGAACTTGAATTTCGTCCAGATTCTGAAGACGAAACAGAATCAGAGACTGAGTTCGAAGTCGAAATTGAAGCTGATTCTGAGCTTGATTCTGATGCCGAATTTGTATTCGAATTAGAATTAAGTGATTCTGAGGCTGAATCTGAAGAGGAATCACGACTTGACTCGGAAAGTGATGTACTTTCTGAGCTTGATACTGATACCGAAGTTGAAATTGAATCACTTGTTGAGGTACTTGTCGAAAGCGATTCTGATACAGACTCAGAAATTGATGGACGTTCCGAAGTCGAAATTGAAGTCGATTCGCTTATTGAGTCCGATATAGAATTACGGTTTGAGTCAGAAAGTGATTCGCTAACTGAAGCTGACAATGATTCTGACTGTGATACTTCTTCACTTTGTGACTGTGAGTCTGAGATTGACTCTGAGCTTGATTCTCGATTTGAATCTGAAACTGAGGCCGAATGACTGTTTGAGTCAGATGTTGATTCGCGATTCGAATCTGATTGCGAATCTTTATGAGAATTAGATGCTGAGTCTGAGACGGAAGTCGACTCACTAAGCGAACGAGAATCAGATACTGAATCTGAGAGTGACTCCCGATTTGAATCTGAAAGCGAAGTTGAGAGACTGCTGGATTCTGAACTTGACTCACGACTTGACTCTGAGAGCGAGCTACTATCAGAAGATGAATCGCTACTTGAATTTTTACTTGATTCACTTGCTGAATCTGAACTTGATTCCTGCTCTGAAACTGAAAGTGAATGTGACGTGCTTGAGGAATCGGATTCAGACTCACGCGTTGATTCGGAAGTTGAGCTACTTATTGAAGTAGACTCTGAACTTGATTCTGAAATCGATAGGCTAATAGAGCCTGATTCTGAGCTTGACTCACTTGCTGACTCACGATTAGAATCAGACGTAGAGACAGATCCGCTCACTGAATCGGAGTTTGAGTCTCGCGTTGATTCTGAATGTGAGGATGAATTCGAAGCAGAATCACTAATTGAGTCTGATAACGATGCACTGATTGAGTCAGAAAGACTTGAAGATTCGCTCTGTGAATCGCGAGTCGATTCTGAGCTTGAAGTTGACTGGCTTGAAGAATCAGATTCTGATCCAGACACAATAGGTTCTGAATGTGAAAGAGAGCTTGAAATAGATTCTGAATCACTTACTGAGTTGGACACGGATGTCGAGTTTGATTCAGAACTTGAATCTGATGAAGACTGACGTTCTGACTCAGAATTTGAGAGTGATTCACTCACCGATGTACTTTCTGAAGCTGAATCAGATATTGAACCTTGTCCTGATTCCGAGGAAGATACAGAATCAGATATCGATTCTGAAACTGAAAGTGAGTGAGAATCTGATACTGACTCACTTACAGAAGCACGATTTGAATCTGATGTTGAAATAGATTCGCTTACAGAAAGACTCTCTGAAATCGAATCAGAAATTGAGCCTTTGCCCGACTCTGATGAAGAAATAGAATCGGAAATCGACTGAGAAACTGAAGTTGAACCAGACTCGGATGCTGACTCACTGGCTGAATTCGTCTCTGAATTTGATGCCAATGACTCTGATGCAGATTCCGAAACTGACTCACGTTTTGAGTCTGAAAGTGACGTGCTTTGCGATGTAGATATAGAAGTTGAGACTGAAGCTGAGTCACTTATTGATCCTGAAGTTGAGACAGACTCTGATAAAGAATCTCGAAGCGAGTCTGAGAGAGATTCTGAACTACTGCTTGAATTTGAATTTGAATCACGGATTGAATCAGATAGCGAGACACTTTGAGAATCGGAAATTGATGTTGATTCTGATTGTGAATCACTCATGGAAGTTGAAAGCGAAGAAGATTCCGAATTAGAAGCGCGGTTTGAGTCGCTTGTAGAATTCGAAACACTTGCAGAATCACTGCTGGAATTTCGATTAGATTCACTTACTGATAGTGAATGACTGGCAGAATCACTCTCTGAATCTTCCACTGAGCCACTTAAAGATACCGAAACAGATTCGCTATTTGAATTTCGATTAGACTCACTTATCGATACAGATTGAGAGCCGCTTAATGAATTTGAGACACTTTCTGACTCACTCATAGATACTGAAAGAGAATCACTCACAGAGTTTGAAACACTCTCAGATTCACTTATAACTTCTGATTCAGAAGTAGATTCAGAACCAGAAATTGATTGTGAATCAGATATTGATTCTGAGCTTGACTCAGAAAGGGTTTCTGATAAAGATTCAGAACTAGAAATCGACTGGGAGTCAGATATTGATTCTGAGCTTGATTCAGAAAGGGTTTCTGAAGTAGATTCAGAGCTAGAAATCGACTGGGAGTCAGATATTGATTCTGAGCTTGACTCAGAAAGGGTCTCTGACAATGATTCAGATACAGATTCCGACTTTGAAATTGAATCCGAATCAGATTGTGATTCAAAGCTAGAATCGGATAAGCTTTTTGAATCACTTTTCGAGTCTGAGTCACTTACAATTTCTGATTGTGAAATAGATTCAGACCCACTCACACTTTCTGATGTAGAGGATGAATCACTAATTACAGGAATTTCATAACGGCTAACTGTTGTCCATCCATTTTCATTCGCAATCCAGTGTCCATCATTTACCACAATTTGAATGGCTGGATTTGTATCCGCCCATTCTGGATGTTTCTTAATATAGTTCGTCCAATAAGTGCTCAAATCTCCATCATAAGAAATTTGGGTTGTATAATCTGTCACCGTTTTTCCGAGAGTTAAATTCAATACATTTTGTTGTGGAACAGAAGGATCAGCTTCAGATTTTAATTTAACCGCAACACTTCTTGGGAGCGGTTTGCTTGGATCAAATTGAACGGTTACATTATCTTTATTCATCTGAACCTTCATCAAACCGTCATATTTTGAAGGATCCGTCCCTTTACTGGACTGATAGTAATAACCTTTATAATTAACGTCATAGATCTGGTTTTCAGTGACTTGTCCGTCATCATAAGCAGCTCTTCGAACTGGACCTTGCAGTACTTGAGCTTCTGATGCAAGTTCAGAATTTGATTCAGATGTAGAAAGTGATTGTGATTGTGACTCTGATACAGAGTTAGTATTCGTTTCAGATTCACTCGTTTCTAACTTAATTGCGACACTATCTTTTTGAGCTAATGTTTCTTTTCCGCTCTGCTTCTCCACTGATGGTTGTGTCGTTTCAGCATAGGTTTGCCCTTGTGAAATCCCGGCACCTAATCCAAGACCTGCTACAAGTCCAGTTAAAGCTTTTAGTCCCGAACCAAATCTTGTTTTATATGTTGATTCATCTTCTTCACCGTATAATAGTTGGTAAGAAGTTTCTTTAATTTCTGCTTTAACTTGCTGTGCGGATTTTTTGGATAAATTTAACCAGCTAAAGTGCGTTAAACTGGAGATTACCCAAAATTTTCCCGACTTATGCATTTTAAAACGTGTTACTTGTTTTATAAGTCCCTTTTTCTTATTCATTAACCTTTTTCTTTCTTTTAATTTGTCAATACTTTTATACTGTTTCTGTACCTTTACTTGCATGAATTATCTTTATTTTTTTAAATAAAAGCTCACGCATCCCCATATTAATAAGAGAAATAGAGTAAAAATATGCACCCATTGGATATGTTACATCACCTCCTTTACCTTCAAAAACACATGTCTCCATTAATTTTCCTGAGCGCTCGTAGAATTCCATTTTTATTAAAACTGAGTCTTGAGGTTCACAAGTAAAGTCAGTTATTAATTCATAGTGCTTTCCACGCTTTAAAAGGGGAAGTTGTAGCAACGTGCGCTCCCCTTGGTAGAGAGAATTGGAAGTCCACTTCACAATAGTTGCCCCCGAAGGAAAAAAATTATTCGTGAAATAAACTGTATGATCCGAGCGGTATACAATTTTTGCACCATATTTGTAAAAATTTATTTGCGAAGTATTCCAGACTATGTCAAAATCCATTTTGTTTCCTCTCTCGACCGTAAGTTTCCACTAAAATTCGATTATATTGATTAATAAACCATTGATTAATTGCCTGTGAATTATCATTATGGCGCCCAGGTATTCCTTTGCCTATGACTGCTGAATCCTTGTCAGATAAGGCTGTGATAATATTGGGGTACGCATTTTTATCGTAGTCATCATTTTTCATATAGGAAATGATAAAACGTGTATTTGAAAAATCTGACTTCTCAAATGAATCCCAAAAGCGTTGATTCAAAATCTCTACACCCTCCTCTGAGAGGCTCCCTGACAACGAGTGTAAAATATCTAAAGAAGTGGGAAATCCTCCTGGTCTTACAAGCTCTTCATTAGAAGCTATGTCACCAATATTCACTAAAGGTTTACCCACGATAACATAACCAGGCGACAGTTCACTTGCATAATAAAGGGCTCCATAAGTTCCCATCGAAAGTCCTGACAAGATGAGTTGGTCACTTGTAAAATGAAGTTCTTGTAAATACCTCTGAATAATCTCAATCAACTGCCTTTCAAGTTCCATACTTCCCATATAAAAACTTCCCCCTTCCAACCGAGGATCAGTAATCAGCAAAAACGGTGTTCCTAGCTTCTTCATCATAAAGAAACCTTCGAAACCTTCAGCTGATCGATAGCCTGAGAAGTAGACATTAAGTGGTGGTTTTAAATCTCCTGGATGAAAGTAGTAAAAAAGTTCTTGGTTTCTTTCATCCACAATTTTTCTACCACCAAGAATGTACTCTCCATAATGTTGACGAGAATCTCTAAAGTGCAAAGGTCCAACTTTTAAAGTACCAGATCCTGTAGCTGTTAGCGATAAACTTAAGTAACCGATATTTTTCTCATAGGGAACTTCTATTCCTTTTTTTATCTCTTCTTGTGTGTAAACTCGTCTTTCAATGATTTGGCTGCTTCCCTCAAGTATTTTAAGTAGCGTGAAGGAAATCTTTGCGTTGCCTTGGCATTCAAACTCTAACCATATTTTTTTAGAACGGCCATACATGCCAATATTATGCTGCCATGTTACTAAGAAATTTTGAGAAAATCCGGAAAAATCTCCTGTTAATTGCAGATAATCCTGCCCATATATTTCAATCTCTCCTCTAAATTCATCATTTACTGTTAGAGTGTTCACATGAAGTTTTGAACCCATTTGTCCGGAAAAGAAATTTTGCGATACACTCCTTATCACTTCTTCTTTTTTATCTTCTGTGTTCATAAATAAGGGACATTTTTTTAAGGCAAAATCTTGAGGAATCTCTTCTTCATAATCTTGATTAATAATCAGACTATAAGCTTCAATAACTTTTGAAAACTTAGCCACTTGTGTCCAGTTTATTTCGTCTGTACATATCACAGCATCAAATGTTCGTCCCTTCCTCTTCTTCATGAGTGCAAGAGCCTCCTCATCTGTTCCTGCCCACATATCAAAATAGGTCCACTCCAGTTTGTCTCTGTCTTGCAAGGATATGTACTCTTGCCAGTTTTTTTGACCGATTTGTAAAACGTGTGTCTTTTTATTCATTTATTCCTCCTAAAATTTGGCATATCTTCTCTCTAAGAGCAACTCCTGAATATTTTTTTATTTGTTGGACAGCGAACATCCGTGCTTCTTGCCAGTGTTTTAATCGATCCAGATAATAACTTAATCCTTGGTAAAGTTCGGTCCAGTCCGCGATCACTAAACCATTTTTATAGGCTTGCACATATTCTGTTTCCACTTGATTTATCTGAGGAATACCTGCACTTATACCTGCAATCTGAGTAAAAAGATCAGGCTCTTCTCTTAAGTCAATAATTAATCGTGTTTCGTTAATGATTCTAAATAGCTCATCATCACTGTTTATTATCTGAAGGTCAAAACTTTTCCATAATTGCATTACCCCTTTTACTTCAGGGTTAGTCTTTTTCAAAAGTGTTGCATCGATAGAATTTTCTCCTGTCAACATGGGGAGCAGTTCTTCTACAAGCGGCATTTCTTCGGGAAATTTTTCAATAAAAAGAGCACGTATTTTTGCTGAAAAAGCCGAAATTAAGGGATGCGATGCCATACGTATAATAATTCGAAAACTTCTTTCAACTTCGCAATTATCAAAGACATCAACTAAATAAGAAAAAAGTATCTCTATGGCTTGTCCAATTGCTTCTTTTGTCATGTCTCGGCTCTCAAAATAAATAACTTCTTCTTTTAACTCATGACTTCTGCTTAATTCGAATCGCGTATCATAAGGACTAATGCGGTGGATTTTGCTTTCTTCAGTAAATGCTTTTACTTTCTGCATATTCTGATTCGAATCCACAATCACAGCAAAGCACTGTCCAGTAACTTCTTCTAATTCTTTTTGAGTTTTTATTTTACTACTTAAACGATTGCCAAATAGTGAGAGTGTCATCTTTGGAAGAACTTTACTTTTCTGGAAATAAGGTAAGTTCTTTTCTGTCAATGATACGATTATTGAATCATCTGCACCAAGTTGTTCATAATAACTCTCTAATTTTTCAAACTTAATTTCTTCTAAGCTCTCATAGTATCTTTGCCTTAGTCCTGCTGAATATTCTTCATTTACCTCACACGCAGCATCTTTATATGTGCGAATAACCCAGTGTTCTTGCTGATTCAAATACTCCTTATAGCAAAAGTTGCCATCTTCATAAATATCACGACTAGAAATAAAACCGCGGTCATCATAGATTTCGACTAAAGTTACCTTTCCTCCACTAATATATGTCACTTCAGAAATATAAGATGCTTCTCCTAAAGTAATCTGACCAATAAGTGCCTCTTCCTGATAAACTAAAATATTAAATGGCGTATAAGAAAAAGTCGCCGTATCAGGAAAATTTAAATCCTTCAATGTTAAGCTTTTTTGCTCCACGTGTTTGATTGTTTGTAACTCATCAAAAATGCTTACATAGCTGCTTTCTAACAAATCATAGCGGTGAAGGAAGTAACGGAGTTCAGGCATATAATCACTGATAAGAATTTTATAGGCAACATCAGAAGACATGAAAGACTGTATCTGTCCCATCAGATCATCTGTAGACATGCCTGACTGTATTTTTTTATTCCAGGCCGGTACAAAATAAATCATCGTTTTTTTCTCCTTCTATTTTTATAATCCTTCAACTTCCGGTATAAAAGCACCATAATCATTTCGATGGTAGTATCTTGAAAACTGCACTGTGATTTCTCGCATCAAAATCATAAGTATGAGCCAAGTAGGAACGAAATAAGCCCAAACACTGATATGAGGCCAATAAAGAGCAGCAAACATAGGTAGACCGATTATCGTACAGTTTAGTGCGGCTGAAATCCCTGCCATGCGAGAGACGTTATGAAAAAGATAACGCTCTGTATTTTTTCCTGGATAAACGTTATTAAAGTAATCTCCACTTTTTTTCAAATTATCTGCAATTTCTTTATAATCAATATTGACATAGGCAAAACCGTAAGTCAGTAGGACCAAACTAATAAGAAGGAGTATAACACCCAAAATATGATCCAACTGCACCTGTTCGTAAAGAAAACTTAAGAACTGATTATTTTTATCCCAACTTTTTAGCATGAATAGAATATACTGCGGAAATAAGACTACACTGAAAGCATACATAAATGGCATTCCTCCCGCTGGATTTGTGGGAATAGGAAGGTAGGATTGTGCAGCGAAACGGTCATCCAACATCACATGCATCAAAGGTAACCGACGTTCTCCTTGATAAAATCTAAAAATCATGAAAGATATTAGCAAAAGAAGGGTAAAAGCTAAAAGCCAACCTAAAAGAGTGATGATACCATGATAATTCTTCACTAAAGGCTCCAGAAAGCGAGCAGGCCAATTTCGAAGCATGCTTACTAAAATAATGATAGTAGGTCCGCCTATACCATAATCTGTATTAAGATTGCCTAACCAGATAAGGACAGCTAAACCAGCTACGAGTATCAAAGCTAAAGAGAGATTACCAATAGGTTTATAGACATCTCCCAAAATTTCAACCTGCGTTATAATACTAAAACTCTGAACCAAACCCAGCAGAATACTAAAAATATATTTCATGCGATAATTTTGCTGGGGAGTGAAACTTTCAATATGAAAGACTTTACTGACCGTAAGCACTCTCCAAAAAATCATAGCTGACATCCACGGTCCTAGCCCTAAAGAAAACAATGACAGTCTGTCAATAGAAAGTCCGGTCATACTCATTGCAAAAGATAGACCAACTGTTTTACGCGAAAGTTCATATAGAGCTTGAGCATCTATTCCAGGAATAAGTATATTACTCCCCAATATATAGATGAGCACGATCATGAGTAAAAAGAGCAGACGTTTAATAGCCTTTTGCTTATAAATTGTTAAACCCATCTTTTATGTTTTCCTTTTTTAAAATAGTCATTTTACAAGTGTGAGAATGATTCTCAAAAGTCCAATAAGGATTCCAGATAACAAAAGGATTGACGTCGCAATTACAATTCGATTTTTTATCTGATGTTTTGGTCTTAAGCGTGATTCCTCTTCGATTTTGGCTTGTTTCTCTTGGATTTTTATTAAAACGGGATCTTGATTTTTCATTTGAGTACTTCCTTATAATCATCAATTGTCGACTGCCCAGATGACCACCATTGACTACCCAGCGCTTTACGATACGCTTTAAAATTCTTACCTACTTCACGGATTCTTTGGACGAGATTCATCCATTCGTTTTGGTGGAAAATATTCTCTGCACTTGTATAGCGTTTGTTGTGAATTGTTTCATTGAATCCCAAAATAAGTTGATTATTCTCAAAAGCTGTACGAATAATGTGCTCAACTTCATTTCCGTGGTTAATATCTAAGTAAAAACTACTTTTTGAAATAAGTTTTTCTAGCTCTAAGTCATCCACTGTTGGATACAATTGCACATTTGAATAATTTTCAAAAGCATGTAATTTCTGAGACATCGTTGTTCTCGCTGCGATATTAAACTGATAATTTGGTAAAGCATCTAGAAGCTGGTTGAGTTGTGCAATTTGGTCAGAGTTGGTAAGAATTAGAATAGATTTATTTATGGATTTACGTGCTCTCAAATTGTAGAGATAGCCGAGATACTCAATTTGTACACTTGTTTGCTCGTTAATTTGTTGCTGAATTCGAATGTATTCTTCACGATTTTGAATCACAATACGTTTCGTTGGTGCAGCTTTATCAGATAATATCATCCGCATATTCCCTGGTATTTCAGCTGATTCTTCTTGCCAAAATAAAGTATGGTTATATGCCTTATTTGGTTTCTTAGCCTTTAAAGCTTCTGTAATGAAAAAGGGACGCCCGAGTGAATTATAAAATATTTCACGCGTATTGCTTTTGGATTCTTCCAAATAAAAGATAATGAAGTCAGTATAAGTTTCAAAAACATATTGTTTCTTTTTATAATTGAGTTGAATGGTTTGAGTGATATGGTTTATCAAAATCACTTCTGCTTGTTTTTTATCAAAATAAGTTGTCAAAGTCCGCTGTCCATCACTGTAAGCCTCTCTACCAAACAATGTTCCATATTGATTGTAAAGATCAATCGCTCGAACTCTTCCTGAGTCGTTCAGCCATTCTACGGACTTCACTGCACGATAGTCCGTTTTTCTTTGACTATAATTGATGTGCCCTCTTTTTTTATAACCTTCAAAAATCTCTGCTTTTTGCCCGTCCCCTTTGATTTCCCAATAATTAGGGAGGGAAATTTCATTAAAAAATTTAGGAGAATCATTTTTGGAGGAATTATCTTCTTTCATTCCGGTAAAAAAACTGATAGGTGAAGTGACATGTTCTGGAAGATAGCCATCTTCATTCAAAACAATTGTTTGATGTTTATAGCCAGCCTGTTGAAGGGAACTTTCTAAATCTTTCTCTTCCTCGCGATAGTTTTCAAATAAGTTAATCATGTGTGACCTCCGCTTCAAGTTGTGCCCATTTCTTTTGAATATGAGAGGTTAGAAATGGTTGAGCAATGTGATAAGATGCCTCGCGAACTTTTTCAAGTGCTGTCTGGCTTTGCTTTTGATGTTTCACAATTGCTTCTG